>Ga0190313_1000004_pt1 | contig 259477 bp, 300 predicted proteins | sample 4870071011_MG_FD_169989 | JGI IMG/M metagenome (GOLD analysis project Ga0190313, IMG submission 169989) | Hydrothermal vent sediment bacterial communities from Southern Trench, Guaymas Basin, Mexico - 4870-07-10-11_MG | ecosystem: Environmental > Aquatic > Marine > Hydrothermal vents >...
TATTAGTAGAGCCTGCTGAATTTTCTGAAGCATTAATTCCAACATGGGTGGGTGAAACAATACCTGTTCATTATAAAGTTGCCAGGGAAGTCTGTGGCTTAAGAAGATTAGTAGGTATGGGTTACATACCATCAGTGTATAAGTCAATACTTAATGATGAAGGGCTCAAGTATGTCACTAAGGTTATTAATGAACACTTGAAGAGGGGTTATCCATTACCATCAGATAACTTAGTGCTAATAGAAATAGTGAGAGAATCAAGACCCATAGTAATAATACATTCATGTCTAGGTAGTAATGGTAATAGAGGGCTAGGTATAATACTATCGTATTTAATATCATCATATTTGGGGTTGTCACCAACACTAAGTACTGACCCTTATAGAGTTGTAATACAGTTACCAGTACATTACGAAGTAAATTATTTAAAGAACATCATTACTAAGGTTCTTAACTATATAAAGAGTGCTGATATGAATGAATTACTAATCAGGTCATTAGAAAACACTAAATTATTTACATACGCACTTTACAATGTATTAAGCCGGTTAGGTATTGTTCGACCTGACATGCCTAGAAACATAATTAATACACTAATAAATGAGTTCTCACAACATCGTATATTAAGGCGGGAAGCTATTAATGAGATTAAAACTAGATATATTGATGTTAATGCGTTAGAAAAGTTTATGGAGAAACTTAAGTCAGGAAGTCTTATTATTAAGTACGTAGTAGCTGATAGGCCTTCGCCTATTGGTAGTGAGGGATTCACACTTAAGATATACTTTGATAGAGTTAAAGTAAGTACATTACCAAGTAATATAATTAAGGAGTTGATTAAGAGAAGAATTCTATCGAGGGAGGTAATCCTGGTATGTATGATGTGTAGATATTCATGGAGAGCAGTAATAGGGGACCTTCCTGAAACCATTAGATGTCCTAAATGCGGTTATGGTCTCATAACCATGATTAATCCTAATTTAAGGGATGTTAATACAGTTAAAGAATTAATAATTAGGGGTATGAAAGCTGGTAGGAATTACAAGTTTGTATTATCAAATGATGAAAAGAAGTTATTTGAGGAGTTAATGGATATAGCTAAGTTAGTACTTATCTATGGTAAGAAAGCAATCATAGCTTTACAAGCAAGAGGTGTAGGACCTAAGACAGCTATGAGGTTAATATCTGAAACACTTTCATCAGATGAGGAGTTTTACTTAAAAATTTACGAATACGAGAGAATGTATGCTAGAACACGTAAGTATTGGAGATAATATTATTAAAGTTAATTCTTTTACCCTTCTTACTGTGAATATGTAAAGGGATGGGTAGAGTATCATGCCGTGGTCTATAATAGAGATACTAAGGAAAAATCCTGACGTAATGAGAGAAAACTTAATGAAGAGATTCATGGATCCTCAACTTGTAGATGAATTCTTACGTGTAGATACTGAGTGGAGGAGGGTTCAAACAGAACTTAATAAGCTAAGGCATAAACATAATGTCATAAGCTCTCAAATACCTAAGCTAAGTCCTGAAGAGAGAAGGAAGAAGATTGAAGAGGCTAGAAATTTACTTAAGGTGATAGAGAGTTATGAGAGAAAGTTGAAGGAGGTTAATGAGTATAGGAGGAAGTTATTAGACAGCATGCCATCTATAATACATAAGGATGTACCCATAGGTCCTGATGAGAGCTTTAATAAGGTAGTGAGAGTTTGGGGAAAAGCTAAAGTTCAGAGGAAGCACTTAAGGATATTTCTAGCTGAGACGTTAGGTCGGGGACATCCGATGGAGTATGAATTAATAGATTATGAGTTAGTAGGTCATGCAGATATGTTAGAGAAGGTATTAAGACTGGGTGATACGTTGAAGGCCGGTGAGGTTGCAGGCTCAAGGTTTTACTATCTCTTCGATGATATAGTATGGCTAGATCTAGCCTTACTGCTTTATGCTATGGACTACTTGACACGTAAAGGATTTAAATTAGTGCTACCACCATACATGCTAAAAGGTAAGTACATGAGTGCTGTTGAAGAGCTTGATGCATTTAGGGATGCACTATATAAGATAGAGAGTGACGATCTTTACTTAATAGCTACAGCTGAACATCCTCTAGCAGCTTTACATGCTAATGAAATAATCAATGAAGAGGATTTACCAATATTCTACGTCGGTATAAGTCCATGTTTTAGAAGAGAGGCTGGTGCTGGTAGTAGAGATATAAAGGGCATATTTAGAGTTCATCAATTTCATAAAGTAGAACAATTTGCATTTACACTACCCGAGCAGAGTTGGGATGCATTCAATGTACTAATAAGGAATGCTGAAGAACTCTATCAAGGTCTAGGAATACCTTACAGGGTTGTTAATATAGCTTCAGGCGAGCTAAATTTGAGGGCAGCTATGAAGTATGATCTAGAAGCCTGGTACCCAGCTCAAGGAAGGTTTAGAGAGCTTGTTAGCTGTAGTAATGTACTTGATTGGCAAGCCTATAGGTTGAACATAAGATTTGTTAGAAGAAAAGGTATGGTTAAAGACTTCGTACATATGCTTAACTCCACAGCAATAGCTAGTACTAGAACAATAACTGCTATCTTAGAGAATTATCAAAGAGAGGACGGGGTTATTGAGATCCCTAAAGTGCTTAAGAAGTACTTAGAAGCATTTAGCAAAGCACCTAAGGATTACATATACCCGAGAAAGAAGTCCTAGTAATGTAGTAATCTCATTATAATAGATAGCTATGCATTATTTATTAGCTTTACAAGTAAGTTATTAATTGATGGGGTTTGAGCATAGATAAGAAAGTATTAATGTATTTGAAGAACAATCCTGGAGCAACACCTAGGGAGATTGCAGATGCTTTAGGTATTTCATTGAATCTTGTTAGAGCATTACTTAGAAAGTTGAGGGAGTCAGGCTACGTAATGAAATCGAGTAGAGGAGGTTATGTAGTCCGTATAACAAAACTTCACGAGAAAAGTGCAGAATATAGGGTTGAGGAGGGAGAGACCATAGATACAGGTAGAGGTTCTAAGTCTGAAGTAATGGTAAGTGATATGGCAAGTGAATTACGAGACCTTATTAAGAAATTAATGAGTGAGATAGAGTCATTAAGAGAACGAGTAGGGAGGATAGAGTATGAGATCAATATTCTTAAGAAATCTCTTCAAACATCACCTAACCTACGTAGACATGAAGCACCAAGTGAGGTTAAAGTTAAAGGTAAGGAGGGTGCTGATGATAAATTGTTAGAAGAGCTTAAATCGAGAAAGGTATTAAGTATTGAAGAAGCTAAGAGCTTAACTTACAAATCCCTTGAGTCCTATATTACTCAAGGATATGCTGTACCAATATCTAATTACATAGTACTTAAGGAATTCTATGAAGAGGTTAAGAAGAAGTTTCCGATAAAGGTCACTGAAGTTAAGAGTCTTACTAATGAAGAGAGGATAGTTCTTGACGCTATGATTAGAGAAGGAATGGTTTATTTACATGGTGGTAGGGAGTATAGACTTATAGAGTAGTTTAATTTACCTGCTCAATCACTTGGAATCAGCAACTAAAATAATTAGATTAGCTAATCTTGTAATTAATTCATTGAGAAGCTTCAATCCCTTCTCTCTTGAAGCTAAGTCAGGCCTTCCAAACGCTCCTAAGCCTTCCTTTAACCTTGATTCAGGTCTATAGAAGTATGCTTTAGGCCTCTTAGTTAAATCTAAACTATGCCAGAATTCATCATAATATCTAGTTCTTAATGTGGCGGGATAATCGCTTATTTTTATATTGCTTAATTTTACGCTTATGTTTTTTAAAGCTAATGCTAAGCTTGTCTCAACCTCATCTGCATGGAAGAATTTAGTGTTAAATAATTTATTTATTACATCACCTACTACATGCCATATATTAACAACCACAATTAGTCCTTTATTAAACGTCTCTACTACATCCTTTGAGGCAATTCTTAGGGCATCATCGTTACCTGCATGAGCATTAATTACGACTACTTTCTCAATTCCGTTTCTAATGATCTCACTTAATATGTTAATAACTAATTTCATGAATACATCGGTATTAATGGATATAGTACCCGTATATGAAGCCCACATAGTGCTTAATCCATAGGCTAAAGGAGGTAATTTTAGGGGGATTATGTCGCTTCTTAACTTATTGACTTTCTCAATAGTGAGTTCACATATACTATCAGCAATGATGTAGTCCGTGCCTAGAGGTAGGTGTGGTCCATGTTGTTCAATGCTACCTACAGGTAGTAGAGCTACTACTTTATGCTTCTTTGAGTTGATGTAATCCCTAAGTTCTATCCATGTTAATTTACACCATTCTCTGACAGTCATAGTATCATCGGTATCTTTATGGGACTCTCTACTACGTCCTTAGGTATGGGGAAGGTGTACTTTACTTCAGTGAACTCCTTTCTAAACTCAATAACTTTCTTCCTCACTTCCTTAGGATCTTTCTTATCTATAACTACCTCCCTCATGAATCTGGCAACTTCCTTAAAGTCTGATTCCTTCATACCAAATCTAGTCATTTCTTGAGTTCCCAACCTTATACCGCTAGGATCTTTTACTGCCTCAGGTGGATCCCATGGTAATAGGTTTTTATTTACTATAATGTTTGCTTCTTCAAGTAATTTCGCAATTCTCGCCCCACCTCCAAGTTCCCTGACATCAACAACTATAGTATGTGATTTTGTATAGCCTAAATGCTCTGCTAACACCTTAAATCCTTCCTCAGCTAATGCTTCAGCAAATGCCTTAGCATTTCTTACTATTTGTTCAGCGTATTGTTTACCGAAGTACTTCATCTCTACAGCAGTAACAGCTAATGCTGGTAATCTATGTAAGTGGTGATTACTTACGAACCAAGGGAAGATTGTCTTAGATATTTTCTTGTAGAGATCCTTATCGTTAGTAAAGATTAATCCTCCTTGAGGTCCGGGAAATGTTTTATGAGTAGATGATGTAGCTACATCAGCACCTTCATGTATTGGATTAGGCCAGACACCACCAATTATTAGGCCAAGTACGTGTGCTACATCATGCACTACCTTAGCTCCAACTTCATGAGCAGCTTCAGCTATTTCCTTCGTTGGGTGCGGGAATAAATAAACACTAGCTCCTAAGGTGACGAACTTAGGCTTTATCTCTCTTATCATTTTAACTGCTTTATCTACATCAATATTCCATTCATCAAGATTAAACGGCAATTCTATCTGCTCTATACCCAACGCACCTAGAGTACCAAACTTAGTATGCGATACGTGAGCACCAGCTTGTACCGGTGCTATTAGTGCTTTATCTCCAGGATTAGCTAAGTTTCTGAAGACTACAGCATTAGCTATTGTACCACTAATAGCTCTTAATTCAACAAATTCAACGTTGAGTAACTCACTCATTAACTGCATAGCATAAAGCTCCATTTCGTCGGTATAGATGTTACCTTGATAATACCTCTTCTTAGGTTTACCCTCAGCATATCTATGCATCATATCAGTGAGATATGCAGCTTCAGCTAATGGTGACATAACATTTTCAGAAGCTATTAAGTTAATACATTCGAGCCTCCTCCACCTATTATGGCTGCGAGTTAGATCTATGATCTTAAGTAATTCAGGCGGTAGTTCACCCGACATACTTTACCCCTCTCTAACTTTACATAGTCCTCTTTATTCTTACCTTAAACTTAATTAAGGGATAACGGCATAGCCTCTACAAGTACTTTGGGAATTTTAATACTGGAAGAGCTCATTGATTAACTTACGTGTAGAATGGATTAAGAAAAAGCTAATCCATGATCAGCTTATTGTTACGTAATTACATCTTTAATAATATGACCTTAGGTAATCCATTAACGTATATTACTTCAAGCTTAACTTCAAGTTCAGTACCACTGAGTACCTCTAAGTCTTTTCTTATGCTTTGAAGTTGCATTATTCTATTGTTAATGTTTTCTATAGCTTGTTGTATAGACTCCACTTCTTGCTCGGGTGAAGGGTTTAGGACTATTCTGATGTTCTTTAACTCCACAGTATTGCTAGCCTCAGCACCCTTAGAACCTCTTAGTTTTAGTAATAATTCTCTTAGCTTTCTCTCCTGCTCAGCCTTTATTCGTAATTCTTCAAGCCTCCTTAAGAGATCACCAAGAGTCTTCCTAAGCTCACCTAATTCGTCATCAATGCTCTTAACAAATTCAGAAATAGAACTAAATTCCCTAATGACGAACGACATCTATCCACCACTTTATGTCTGATGAATGAATTTAAATACTTTTCCGATTTTTACAATAGTATGAAGGTACCAATATCTGATGGTCATGCACATGTCTCACCTAAGGGCTTAGGAATCAGAACTGTAGCTAAAAAATTTAAGGAGGTTCATGGATGGTTTATCGCATTAGTCTCTCTACCTCCTTATCATTACGATCTAACATTATCATATAACGACTTAATTAAATCATTTAATTTACATATTGAACAGTGTAAAATAGCTAAGAGTGAGGGCTTAAGAGTCGCTTGTATATTAGGCCTACATCCAGCACTTATAGATAGACTCGTGAGGTATTATCAAGGGAGAAGAAGGGATTTACTTCTCTACATTGACAGGGCATTAGATGATATTGAACGTAGGGTTAAGAAGGGCGTAATAGATGGTATAGGAGAATTTGGGAGACCACACTATAAAGCATTACCTGAAGTATTCGCATTAAATGATTACGTCTTAATTAAAGCTTTAAACATAGTTCATGACTATTCAGTACCTATACATCTACATCTAGAGGACTCAGGCCTGATTACAGTTGAATCAATAAACTCTTTAATTAATCTCTTTACTAGGAACCTAGGGAGGAAGTACATAATATTTCACCATGCATCGAGAGATATCTGTATGAATACATCACAAAGAGGGTTTTCATCAACAATCACAGGCAGGAAGGAACTCCTTGAAGACATTATTAGCAATCTTAGTAAGGATTCGCTAAGATTAGTCAGTGTTGAAAGCGATTACATAGATGATCCCAAAAGACCAGGTGTAGTTATGTATCCGTGGGAAATAGCTAATGAAGTCAGCAAGATATTAAAGGATAAACCTTACCTTGAGGATAAACTTCATGAAGTACTCATCGAGAGTATCATCAACATCTACGGAGTTAATCCTCCTTAAACTATTTAATTAAGCCTAATTGCTCCTTCCCATACCTTGTTAAGTGAATTATCCTAACGTTTTCACTTGCTGATGAAACACTTATGTATCCTCTCATCTCAAGCATCATTAAGTACTTCATGAGATCAGAGATCGATATATCGTACTCTCTACGTAATAACTCGAAGAGTTCACTATCCTTTATTATACCTCCATTCTCAGCTAGTATCTCTAGTATTCTAGCTAGTACCTGGATGGGTGCTCTGTTAAATGTCAAATAGCACACCTTCTAATGTAACGGAGTTAGGACTTTTAAGTAGTGGGGGCCATATTTAATTACGACTCCAGATGTAACAAGTATACATTTTGTATATTATTCTCATAGATTCATGAGCGGATGGGTTAGTGTTCGAGGTAACCTATTTCTTGCTTTCCTACCCCACTCTTCATAGAATTTAATCATATCTTTAGTTAATGATGGTGGTACGGTTTTGAGAGCCTTCAGGAAATGCTTCATAGATACCCTATCAGCTTTAATGTTTTCCCTTAAGGCTGTTAATGCTGCTTCCCTCACAAGAGCCGCTAAATCAGCTCCTGAGTATCCTTCTGTTAGCTCAGCTATCTTATGTAAGTCGACGTCCTTATCTAGGGGAACTCTCCTAGTATGAACCTTAAGAATTTCAAGCCTAGCTTTGATGTCAGGTGGTGGTACATATATGAGTTTCTCAAAGCGTCCGGGTCTTAATAGTGCTGGATCAACTAGGTCAGGTCTATTGGTTGCAGCAATTACTACAACATTGTTAAGTCTCTCAATAGAGTCCATCTCAGTTAATAATTGACTTACAACCCTCTCCATGACGCTCGTATCAGCGTAGGCTCCCCTCATGGGTGCTATTGCGTCTATTTCGTCGAAGAATATTACTGCTGGTGCGTACGTCCGTGCTTTCTTGAATATTTCTCTTATTGCTTTTTCTGATTCTCCTACCCATTTACTTAGTATTTCTGGTCCCTTAATCGCTATGAAGTTAGCACCAGACTCAGTAGCAACAGCCTTAGCTAACAGTGTTTTACCGCAGCCTGGAGGTCCGTAGAGTAAGATGCCTTTGGGTGGTTCAATACCTAGTCTTTCATATGAATCAGGATACTTTAAAGGCCATTCTACTGCTTCTCTTAACTGTTGCTTAACGTCATCTAAACCACCAATATCATCCCAATGAACCTCAGGAACCTCAACAAGAACCTCCCTGAGCCCGCTTGGTCCAACATCCTTTAGGGCTTTCATGAAGTCATCCATAGTTATTTTGAGTTCCTCTAACACTTCAGGAGGTATTTCATCTCTATCTAAGTCTATCTTATCTAAAACTCTTCTTAAAGCATTCATTGCTGCTTCCTTAACTAAAGCAGCTAAGTCAGCACCAGTATAGCCATGGGTTATCTCTGCAAGTTTCCTTAAATCAACACTCTCATCCAATGGTGCATTTCTTGTATGAATCTGAAGTATTTCATACCTACCCTGCTTATCAGGTAGTGGTATCTCTATTTCTCTATCAAATCTACCGGGTCTCCTCAGTGCTGGATCGAGAGCATGAGGTCTATTAGTAGCTCCTATGACTATAACATCACCTCTACCTTCGAGACCGTCAAGTAACGTCAGTAATTGTGCAACAACTCTTCTCTCAACCTCACCAACAACCTCATCTCTTTTAGGTGCTATTGCGTCTATTTCATCAATGAAGATTATTGCTGGGGCATGCCTTCTTGCCTCCTCAAATATTTCCCTTAATCTCTGTTCTGACTCACCATAGAACTTACTCATTATTTCGGGACCATTAACTGCTATGAAGTATGCATCGGATTCTGTTGCTACGGCTTTGGCAAGCAATGTTTTACCAACACCGGGAGGTCCTATCAGTAAGACACCTTTAGGTGGTTCAATACCTAACTTACGGAATAGTTCAGGGTGCTTAAGAGGTAGTTCAATTAATTCTCTAACTCTTTCTATGATATGCTTCATACCACCTATATCCTCGTATGTCACCTTAGGTACATATGTTAAAGTTGGTGAACGCTCTAAGATTGTTATCTTAGTTTCCTCAGTTATTATTACAGGTCCTGAAGGTTTAGTATGGACTACGTGTAGTAATGTTGGTGCTCCTAGGAGTTGAAGTGGGACTAAATCTCCCTCTATGACCGGGTAGTCTAGCAGTTTCCTCCTAATCGCCCTCAAGGAGTTCTCACTTCTACTTATGTCGATGGATGAACTACTTGGTGCGAACTTCACGTGTAATGCGGGCTTAACATTAGCCTTTCTAATTATTACTTTCTCACCAATACTTACGCCTGCATTCTTTCTTATGATACCGTCAATTCTAATTATATCCTCATTTTCGTCCTCCTTAAAAGCTGGCCAAGCAATTGCTACAGTAGTTCTCCTACCAGCTATCTCTATCACATCGCCAGGATCTATACCTAGTAAATTCATAACTCTCTCAGGTACTCTAGCCTTACCCCTCATAGCTTCATAGCGTTTAGCCTCAGCAACCTTCAATATATATTCCTTGTAGGTTGTGTGCATTCCTCTATCTCCCAAACTTAATGGTTCTTATTAAACTTATTAATTATAGGACAGGTTCATCAGTAAAACTAATATCTGTGAATACTCAATATTATTTTTAGTTCTTAACTACTGAAGGCTTCAGTTCTCGTAACGAATTCTATATCTATGGATGAAACACCAGGAACTGATTTAATTACTTCCTCAATTCTTGAAGTACCACCTTCATACTCCTCGGGCATTACTATGTATAGTCTAGGTATGTATAGGCCGAATGCTACGTAAACCTTTTCACTCTTAACTAATTGGAACTCCGATGGTAACCTAGACTTTATTTCATTAATCATTTTATCCAAATCAATCTCAGTACTTTCAGGGTTTACTCTTACAACAACTAGGACCTTAGATTTTCTTTCACTGCTCATGTACGCTCACCTTTAAGGACCTTCAAATCCGCAATTAGGACATTTATAACTAATAACTAATTCCCTACACTTCCTACAACGCCATATAGTTACTGTTCCGCAATTAGGGCATGTAAACTTAACTCCCTTCTCGTATGGCGGTATGGGTCTCCCACAGCTACTACATATGGGTGGCGTTGCAGCTTCAATTATTACAGGACCTTTACTCTTCGATTCCACCTCCTGAGCCATACTCTTACCTAAGGAATCTAAAGTCCACAGCTTATAAGTTGTTCTACTACAGACTTGCTTAACAATTATAATTGTCCTGATTAAAGGTTTTCAATCTTCTTGAGAAAGACATATTGGGGGCTAATTTGGGTGTTAACCTTAGAGATCTAATTCCTAAGGATGTCATTAAAGTCATTGGTGATTTAAGGGAGTTGAGGGGTAAAGTCATAGCTATAGATGCCTATAATGCTCTCTACCAATTCCTAACAGCTATAAGGCAGCCTGATGGAACTCCATTAATGGATAGTAAAGGCAGGATAACGAGTCACTTAAGTGGTTTATTCTATAGGACCATAAATATTATGGAGGCAGGTATAAAGCCTGTCTATGTATTTGATGGGAAGCCCCCAGAGCTTAAAGCTAAGGAGATTCAGGAGAGAATGAGTATAAGGGAAGAAGCTAAAAGGAAGTATGAAGAAGCTATTGCTGCAGGTGATTTAGAAGCTGCTAGAAGGTATGCTCAATTATCAGCTAAATTAACTTCTGATATGGTTAATGATGCCAAAAGATTATTAGATGCTATGGGCATACCATGGGTTCAAGCCCCTTCTGAAGGTGAAGCACAGGCAGCATATATGGCAATGAAAGGTGATGCATGGGCTGCAGCATCTCAAGACTATGATGCGTTACTATTTGGTGCTCCTAGACTCATTAGGAACTTAACCATATCTGGTAAGAGAAAGCTTCCAAGAAAAGATATGTACGTAGAGATAAAGCCTGAGCTGATAGAACTAGATAAATTACTTAAAGCTTTAGGTCTTAATAGAGAACAATTAGTGGATATAGCGATACTCCTTGGAACCGACTATAATCCTGATGGAGTAAAGGGAGTAGGACCTAAGACAGCATTATCTCTCATAAAAACTCATGGACGACTTGAGAGAGCTCTAAAGGCCCTTCCAACAGCTAAGTTCCCAGTTGAACCTACAAAGATAAAGGAGATATTCCTTAAACCACCAGTAACGGACAATTATTCACTAAAGTGGAGAGAACCAGAAGAGGAGGGTATAATTAAAATACTAGTTGATGAACATGACTTTTCCGAAACACGTGTTAAAAACGCTATTGAGAGGCTTAAGAGAGCATATAGAGAATACATCAAGGCAACTATAAGAGGGCTTGATATGTGGTTTAAGAGAAAGTGAGAAGATCTTATAATGGTATTAGCGCTGCATCTTCAATTATATAATAACCAAACCATTGCGTTTGACTCCATGTAAGTCTAGCTTTATTGATAGCAATTCCATAATTCCTAAAGAGTGCAGAAGATATCACGAATGTCTCAAACTCTCCTCCTTCACCAACTGGGCTAATCTTTAAGCTTTCATAAAGACTTATTAAATCCTTAATGTTATCCTCAGTAATTATTCTACCAAGCCACTTAATGTCAAGACCGTAAGCTTGTACGGCAACTATCATAAAGCTTAAATACCTTAGTTCCTCCTTAAGGAGGTGTTCTTGATTAGATCCCCATAATGGTGTATAATGTTTTAAACCCAGACATTCAGCTAATGCATCAAGCCTATCCTTTTGATACTTAGACGCAACAGCACCACTAATCAGATAGTCTATTTCTTCACGTCTCAATAACTCCCTTATACCTAATAACCTATCCCTTAATTCAATTACCTCTAAATCCTTAAGACCACTAACATTAATCCATAATATGGGTATACCCATAGCCTTAGAATGTAATTTAACCCACTTCACATTTACTGCATGAAACATCCAAGAATCTATTCTACTAGGTCTAACCACTAGCAGATACTTAGTACGTATGCTGCTATGTAGCGATTTAATTACTGCATAGTGAGAGTCCTTACCACCACTGTAGAAAGCTATGGCGTACTTTACCAAGTCTATATGTAACCTCCCTCACTTAAGTATTAATTGCTTTGAGTTCCCTCCTTCTTTCAGTATTTAAGGAATCATTGTCGTATGTTGAGAGCATATGTATTGCTGCATTTATGAGAGGCATAGAACAGTCGATCTCACCCTTACAAAGTGATATAATTACTGCATCACCCTCCATTATGGTTACCCTACTTAGTAAGAATTTCTTAAGTCTCTCATCTCTAAACTCTTCATGAGCGTTACCTGCAACTGGTAATAGAAATCTCCCCTCCTTAAAAATAGCTATTATGGCTCCATAAGCACCCTCACGAACCACTAAGTCCCTAATAGCTAAAACACCCCTATTTCTTACTATGGTTAACCCTCTCCTAATTATTATGCAGTAACCCCTGCAGTCCTCGCAATAATCCTTAACATTAACACTACCTACTAAGATAATTTTGTTTAACATTTCATCAATTACTTTCCTACCTTTATCAGTCAAGAATGCACCAGCTATTTTATCAACGTTAATGAGACCTTCAACCTTAAGTCTCTGAATTAATGTCCTAGTACTTGCCTCACCCAGACCTAGCTTCCTACTTAGCTCTATCCTGCCATGGGGCCTCTCAGCTAGGTATAGCAACGTTTTAAGTATATGGTAAGGTGTGAACTTAGGTTTTACACCTCTCTTTGCACTACATAGAATACTGAGTAGTTGAGCGCTCTTCATGATACGCTTTTACCGTTTGTCTAGTAGTATTATTCCTTTAATATTTTAAGTAAGAGATATTCATAATTCTTGGGTGTCTGTAATGAAATCCCTAAGAGGTCGTGATTTAATATCAATAGCTGATTTAACTAGTGAGGAGTTAAGATTCATTCTACATACGGCAGCTAATTTTAAGGAGAGATACTATGGCGGTGAAAGAGTAATTCCAGTATTAAGAGGGAAGACACTATTAATGATATTCCAGAAGCCGAGTACACGAACAAGGATAAGCTTTGAGGTTGCTATGAGGCAGTTAGGTGGCGATGTAATATCATTGACATGGCAAGAGATGCAGTTGGCAAGAGGGGAGACAATAGCTGATACAGCTAGAGTAATTAGCAGGTACGTAGATGGTGTGGCTGCCAGAGTATATAAGCATGAGGATCTCATAGAATTAGCTAAGTATGCTACAATACCCGTGATAAATGCATTAAGTGATAAAGAACACCCGTGTCAAGCCATAGGCGACATGCTTACTATATGGGAGAAGAAGGGTAGATACTCAGGATTAACAATAGCATTCCTAGGTGATGGTTCAGACAATGTATTACACTCCTTACTCTTAGCAAGTGTTAAACTAGGTAATAACTTTAGAATAGCTACAGCAAAAGGCTACGACCCTGACCCCAAGATCTTCAAGTTAGCTCTGGAGGAAGCACAAAGGAATGATGTATCAATAGAGATTTATAGAGAGCCTGAAGACGCTGTTAAAGGTGTTGATGTTGTATATACTGATGTATGGGTTAGTATGGGACAAGAGGCAGAGGCTGAGAAAAGAATTAAGGATTTGAGTAAGTACAGAGTTACTACTGATTTAATGAAACTAGCCAAGCCTGACGTAATATTCATGCATTGCTTACCAGCCCATAGAGGTTATGAAGTTGTTGATGAAGTAATCGACGGTCCCTGGTCAGTTGTATGGGATCAAGCTGAAAATAGACTACATGCACAGAAAGCTATATTAGCGCTTCTTCTTTAACTTACGTCTTCTTTTTCTCTTGCGTTTCCTAGTTTGTCCTACCTTAGCTTCCTCTTTACCTCTCCCAAGAATTATTACTCTATCACCTAATTCTGTAACTACTTTTATAGCATCAACCTCATTACTTAGTAACTTAACTGATGTATTTACTATGTAGTATTCACCGTTTATCTTAAACTCCTTAACTTTCCATAATTCATTACTTATTATTATATTCTCATCAATATCGATATCGCTTTTTGATTGCTTACGTAGTAAATGTATTTCATAAACTCTTACAGGTATGGGAAACAGGGTTATGTTGAAACTTTTACCAACAAGTAGCGCCCCTATCTCCTCATAATCCTCGCTACATTTACTACCAGAGCATTTCAGTAATAAATAATGACATTCCCTTCCGTAAATGTGCTTCTTAACCGTTTCGTATATTTTATCATCACTTAGGTGTGGATCTACCTTTCTAGCTGTTATCTTTTCTGACCATGCTTTTCTATACATAACTAACTCTATATAGTCACCTAACTTGACCCATTCACTGTTAAAGCATATTATTTCATATCTTGACACGTTATCTGCACCGTTAAGTCATTTACCTCTTATACCCTACCTTTCTTAGGAATTCCTTCCTTTCCTTAATATCTTCCTCTTTCTCTACACCTAATGGCGTGAAACCATCAACAACGCCTAAGACTGATCTGCCCTGATTAGTCTCAGCAACAATGACTTGTACAGGATTAGCTGTAGCTGTATAAATCCTTGTAATCTCTTGAACATTCTTTAATGCGTTAAGCACATTTATTGGCCATGCATTCTTAATATATATCACTAGTGTATGGCCTGCACCTATCTTTAATGCCACATCTATTGCGAGTTTCTTTAGTTCTTCATCATTACCTTCAAATCTTATGAGACGTTTACCGCTAGCTTCAACGAAAGCTATGCCGAACTTAATGTTAGGTACCGATGTGATTAGTGCTTCATAGACATCTTCAACAGTTTTAATGAAGTGTGAGTGAGCTAATATTACATTGGTATTTTCAGGTATAGGTACATCAATAACTTCAATCCTCTTTAGTTCACCCATTCTACGTCACCTCTTAACATTATAGTTAAGTAGTTTTAGAGCTTACTCTCAATCTTCTTAGTTATAACTTTTTCTCTAAGTTTGTGGAATTTATCTTCGTCCACTTTCATTATCCCAAAACATACTTCATTATTTATGGGTTCAACATGAAGAACGTACTTACTTATGTAGTTTATATGCTCCTGAAGTAACTCCTTAACTTTGATGTAAACTTCGCCCCTTAACGAACCCTTTCTCCCAAATAAGATTTTTGAGTAGCTACCTTTAACCTTGCTCAAATACTCAGCTAAGCAGTTGAAGAAATTACTATCCAACTTGCAACACACATCAATACTTACAATTCTCATTACCGTAGTAGGCGGATTCCTTAGTAGAATCCTTATTAATTCGTTGAACGCTAACCTAGTGTCAAGTGTTAAAACCCCTTTAAAAGGTGTATATGATATTTTTACGTTGTTATCGTAAGGAAATATTGCATCACCTACTTCTAATTCAGCAAGATGTTCCTTACCATATACTGTGGTAACTACGTATCTATAAATCTTATGTTTTGATTCCCTTATCCTTTCTCACCACATAATTTCTTTTTAGTGTATTCAAAGAATGATGATGGTGTCCATGCAAGCCAAGCAGGTAATCGCTTAACGAAGTCGTAAGCCTCCTCCCAGCTTTCTAACCCTAAATCTCTTGCTAGAGCTTCTAGGGTATACTCAGACCTTATGTACTTATAAATAACTGCTAGAGTATCTTCGTTTATTACAACCTCCTTACCATTACTTAACTTTATTACTAGTTCACACATAACCTAGCCCTCATAGAGTATATATGAGGGTTTAAAGGTGTTATCGTAATCTATTCAACAGGTGCGAAGCATCCAGGTCTTAATTCAATAATGTCACCACTTCTCCTAAGATCCCTAATTATCCTTTCCAAGGTATGTTCATCAATACCTAACTTTTCAACATGCTGTCTTAATCTCTTTAGCTTAACACATTGCCTTTCACCTTCCTGACTAGCTAAGTCTCTAATCAGGTCTAGTACAGCTATCTCCTTCTCCCTTAAACTCTTAGGTTTACCAACCATTATGGTATCTATATCGAGAGCACCTGTCTCAACATCCATACCAACTTTTTCTAATACCGTATTCATCAATCTAATAGCCTCAGCAGCATCCTCAGCTTCAACTCTATCCTTCAACGCCATCTTGGCGTGAGCTTCAGCTAGTCTTATTAATGCTTCAAGTTGTCTAGTCGTTATGGCTAGGGGTAACTCAGGATTCTCTGCACTCTTCTTCCTTAACTCGATGTAGTACTCCATAATTAGTCTCTCAGCTTCTTCAGTTAACTTAGGCTTAACATACTTCCTTGCATAAGCTATGTACTTCCTAAGTAAGTCTGGTGGTATCTCTGGTTCAGTCTTAGCGAATGTTTCGTGGATCTTTAAGACATACTTAACAAGTGATCTATCCCACTCTAACTCTGCAACATCCTTTAGGACGAATATTAAATCAAACCTTGATAGTATAGTTACTGGTAAGTTGATGTTCTCTGAGAGGCTTAGCGTTGGAATATACCTACCCCTCTTAGGATTACCAGCGGCTAATACTGATGTCCTAGCGTTAAGCCTAGCGACAATACCTGCCTTAGCTATGCTTACAGTTCCTTGCTCCATAGCTTCATGTATAGCAACTCTATCTTCTTCACGCATCTTATCTATCTCATCGATACAGACAACCCCACCATCAGCTAGGACCATAGCACCAGCCTCAAGGAAGTACTCACCCGTCTGTTTATCTCGCACAACAGCTGCCGTCAACCCAGCTGCTGAAGACCCCTTACCAGTTGTGTATATACCTCTAGGCGCTATCCTCGCAACATACTGAAGTATCTGACTATTGTGAAGAAGCATTAAGCCTAGCCCACCAGCGAAATTCTCATTATCTTCCACTGCAATGTCATAAACATACTCACTATGTTCGGGTTCGACATCAGTTATTTTTACCTTTAGTACTGATTTAATAACATCCCAGAACACGTACTCATTATCTACTAAACTACTGAAGTGATTGATTAATATTTGAGCAGTATTAACATCAAGTTTGCTCACTAAAGGTTTAAGTCGCTCTATGATGCGTCTACAATACCTTCTGCCTGCGTAGCCTCGGTAGACTTTACTCCTTATCTCGGCAGCGAGGTTACGAAGAGGATGGCTACGTCTGTTCATGCTCAGCATGCTCGTTAGGGAGGAAACATATGTAGGTATAGGGACCTTATCTATGACGTCAATTGAAGCCTCACTGTATTTACTTATAATAGACGCCTTATGGTTATTTTCAAGTTTAACTACATTCTTTATCTTGGCGTCCGAGATGAATATAGTGTAGTATGCTGACTTACGGCCATTATAGGTTGCTGTTTTGTGTCTTATAGTATGTGTAATTCCTAGGAGTGATAACAGGAGGGATATACCTTGAGCTAATCTCTTGCTTGTAACTGTAATTGAAACCTCTCCTCGCCATTTCTTCCCATCCTTTAACCTAGGCGGTACTATTGTCCCGTCACTATCTATCAGACCAGATAACACACCAGCTATGAAATCTATAGGTGCATTATATATAAACTCAGGTATTATTTTGTGCTTAGTGAGGTATCCTTTCCTTCCTACATGTGCAATATTATCGTATAGGTTGCTCTTGAACCAATTAACAGTCTCTAAATCATCAACTACAACTCTCCATAATAATCTCCTAGACGATTTCTTAGTGTACACCTTAGCTTTTACATTAAATTTATCTTCTATACATTTAGCAAGTTTCATGATTATGTTGCGCTCTGATGACACAATCTCTATTCTCTCTCCTGATGATGTCTTAGCTATTGTTCCGTCTCCTATGAAATACCCTATTAGGTATCCAAATTCATGGTCTAGAGGAATCTTTTTCTTACCTACTAAAACCTCACGCATAGGTAGGTAATTAGTTGGTAGTGGCACACGCTTAAGTACTGGTATTAAGAGCTTATTCTTAAATGCTTCGTTAGGCTTAACAGGTCTTAATTTTTCGCCGTCAAATGCAACCAAGCTATGATCTTCAGTAATTACTGCTGTGCGACCTGTTTTTGTTTTAATGACTAGTACTTCACGAGGTGCTTTATGTCTGATTAAAGCCCTCACTCTTTTAATTTCCGGCTGTAGTGTTAGCGGTGAGATCGATACTGTATATAATTCTTCACCTATTTCGTCAAGATTAAGTACTTCAGTGTCATTTGATCTCCTTACATATCTGTTGTATTTTTCCATGTACTCATCAATAACCTCTCCAATAGGTTTGAACTTTATCCTACCTGACTTATTGAAGAGTAGTATAGGTTCACTAAAGCATAAGCTTTTGGCTGTTCCTGGATCACCTATTAAGAGTATGTGGATCTCGCCTCTTATCTTGGTTCCGTCAGGTGCGATCTTTGGGACACCACCAAAGAGTAGTAGTGCTACAGCCTCCTTAATGTCCCACATGCCATATATTGTCGGTGCTATACTAGCTATAATCTTCCTCCTAATTAGTGGATCCCTACTTAACTCCCTAATTTTCTCTTCATCTTCGGGACTTAACTTAAGTTCTTCAAGTAATCTTTGAGCAACTATCACATTATTCGCTTCAATGTATACGTTAAATATGGGTCTCATACTTCTCTTACTACCTCTAGCTAACCTAACTATGCCCACAATGGTTACTCTATCACCCGGTCTAGCTATGTCAACTATGTCATCAGTTAAAGTAACCTCTATGGATCTCGGTATTTGGCCTGCAGGTATGTCTTCAGGTCTTTCCTGAACTACAACTAATTGGTAATCCCTATATCTCGACTTCTCCATAACTAACTTAAATACCCCTTTAACTCTCTTGCCCTCCTCTTCACTTACTGCACCAACACATATGGGACAGTAAGTAGGCTTCTCAATTTCATCACCTATCTCAACATTAGGTTCAGGCGGCCATTCAAACTCGTGTTGTTCACCGTTGGGCAGTACGTGAATGTATACTGCTTTATATAGCTTTTGCTTAGGTGGTGTTGCCCTAACGATTATGCCCTCAATAGCTATTAACTTATTTATGTGTTCACTTCTTATGCTTCTTATCGGTATTACCTTAACCCAACCATTAAATCTCGGATAAAACCTACCTACCTTCTCTGCATACTCTGGTGCTTCTTGTAAAACAATGTCCTTAATACTCTCTGAAAAAGCTTGTAATGCTATGTCTGGATTATTTTCTATTATATCGATAAGTTTCGGATTAAATCTTATTAAGTCCTCATAATCTATTATTAAGGACTTTTTCTCATTAATTACCATATCCCTTATTCTTTCCATATACTTAAACCTACCCTTATCATCCTTAAACATCCTTAGGAAATCTCTAAACATTATTTGAAGTGAATGTAGTTCCTCACTCTCGTTTTCAGTAAGTATGGCTTCATTCATGACCTATGATCACCTTAATCCATAACTTAATTATGTCTGATAGCTTCTTTAAAAGAACTCTCTCCTCTAAGAGTAATGACTGGTAGTAAGTCTCAGGTTCTCTACCTAGGAGAGCTATCTGAACTATCTTCCTAAGCCTCATTCTTATAAAATCCTTAAGATCAGCTTCAACCCTTACAGACTTAAATATTGCATCACTAACATCACCACTCCTCTTAATTTCCTTAATTTCTTTAAGTAACCTTATTACATCAACATAGAAGTTATTCTTTAATTTTAAGAATTCACTACCTTTAAGTCCTTTCTCTATTAGTAAATACTTACTTATATCGACATCAGTTACTCTTTGCTCTCTAACCTCTACATGACCTTTAGACTCTAAGATTGAAGCTAACCATAGAGGAATAGTTACCTCCTCACCCCTCCTAATTGTTTCCCAGCCTTCATCATACCTAATAGTACCTATATCCTTAAGTACCGCAACTCTTACATTGTCAAGGAGATGATAGCTTATCGCTAACTTAATTAAGTCCTTAACCAAAATTCCTCTCCAAAACCCTGTAGGTGAAATACCGAATATAGGGCTACCTCAATTAACTCTTTAAGTATTATTAGTACTCACAACGTAATCGTTAAGTAATACGTTAATACTTATTAAGTCCTTAATATTTAAGCCAATAATACGATTGAATAAAGATTAAGAGTTTAATAAGCTTAAAACTATATCATAGTGGATGAAGTAAGGCAGCCATCTGAATAGTGATGAAGGCTCGTGTTTCTGACGGAATTAACATTAATTACAGCAACTTCATTCTAGCATCTGATTTAATTGAGAAGTTAATGTTGTGGCGGGCCCGCCGGGATTTGAACCCGGGACCTACGGGTTAAGAGCATCGGCCCCTTAGAGCTGGGTCCGCCGCTCTACCTGGCTGAGCTACGGGCCCCTACCACTTAATCCTAAAATTTAGTTAATTTTTAAGCTTTAAATAAATCAGCCTATCAACCCTTCTTCATGAATCCGACTACGTCGGCTTCATCATTCACTTAGTGTATGTGTTGAGAGGTAATATTTCTAATTGACTAAAGGAATGACGGTAATTCCTTAAGGTTTATTATGGGGATTGCTATGTAACCTGGCTTAGTACCTTTACTTAACTCTATGTGCTCACCGTCAGCATCGGTCTTCACTAATACGTAATTAGCATCAGAGGGTATTCTACCCTCAGTATCGATATAGTAGTAGAATAGAGGTATACCGTATAGTTTAAAATAATCTCTAAATACAGCTAAGATCCCATATACTCTCCTATCCCTATCTTCATACCTAATTATGTATGTTGGCTGACCAAATGCTATACTTGACGCAGCCATTCTAGCTAGATCATTAAAATCTTTAACTCTTACTTTGAAGGCCTTATCCACTTCTGTAGTCATTAAGATCCCATTTAAACATAAAGTAATAATCTTTTTAAACGATAATCATGTTATGATGTGTTATTTTATTGAAAAAGAAATTATTATTTTGGTGCATTGACAGCTCTATTAACTAAGTCCTCCCAGACTGCATCAACATACTCCTGTAATTGCTTAAGTAACTCTCTATTCTCAGGCCTTAGCAGATGCCTAAACCTTCCCTGTAATTCTATGAATTTCTCGATTGGTTGTTTAAGCTTAGGATTCCTAGCTATTTGTAATGATCTGTCAGTTAGGAAGTATCCTTTACCTATGATGTACTCCCATAATGGGAAGTAGCATGTATCTACAGCTCTCTTACATATTTCTATGGACTTACTTTCTGCAAATCTCCAACCTCTCGTACATGGTGTTAGTACGTGTATAAATGTAGGGCCTTCAGTCTCTATTCCCTTTCTAAACTTCCTTATAGCATCAGCCCAATGAGCAGGTGTTGCTGTTGCTACGTAGGGTATTCTATGAGCAACCATTATATCTGCTATAGGCTTCTTAGGTTGAATCTTACCCGGCAATACCTTACCTATAGGACTTGTTGTAGTCCAGGCAAACTGAGGTGTTCCTCCACTTCTTTGAATTCCTGTATTCATGTATGCTTCATTATCGTATAGTATGTAGAGTACGTTATGGCCTCTCTCAGCCATACCACTTAATGACTGAAAGCCTATATCGTATGTACCGCCATCACCAGCTAAGACTACCACGTCTACGTTATCATAGCCTAGTCTACCACTCTTCTTCATAGCCTTTAAAGCGGCTTCAACACCGCTAGCAACAGCTCCAGCATTTTCAAATGCTACGTGAATCCACGGAACTGCCCAACTAGTGTATGGGAATATTGTTGTAGCTACTTCAAGACATCCTGTGGCATTAACTATTATCGTCGGCCCTCTTAGAGCTAAACCGAGTAGCTTCACAAATATAGGTACTGAACAGCCAGCACACATTCTATGACCAGGTAGCATCAGTGGTGTTCTCTCCAACGCTACTTTCTTTATGTTGAGATCTAGTGGTATATTATATTTCTTGCCTGGTTCAAAGATCCATAACCTATAGGGATTTATCTTAGCACTCATGATCTCACCCCCTAACACCTAATAACTTAAACGTTTCAGCTGTTTCACCCTTCTTAGCGATATCTAATAATTCCATGAAAACTTTCTCAACCATATCTGGAGGTATGTCCCTACCGCCGAGTCCGTATACGTAGTTAATGAGTATGGGTCTCTCACTTAAATTGTATAGTGCAGTTGAGATTTCTAGGTAACTAGGTCCATAACTACCGTAACTTATCGCTCTATCCATAACACCGACAACTTTTACCCCTCTTAGAATACTTCTGATTTCATCGAATGGGAATGGCCTAAATGATCTTATCCTGACCATACCTACCTTTAAGCCCTTATTTCTTAATTTCTTAACTACGTGCCTTACCGTACCTGCAGTACTACCTATCACTGTAATTACTACGTCAGCATCCTCAACAGCATAAGGATCTATTAATCCGTCACCATACCTCCTACCAGTTAACTCATACCATTCGTCATTAACCTTCCTAATAATCTCTTTAGCCTTCCTCATGGCCTCAATCTGAGGTACTTTATGCTCAAAGTAATAATCATAGAGATCAAGAGGGCCGAATGATAGCGGATTTGCTGGGTCGAGTTTTATCTCGACCTCCTTCCTTAGATAATCAACATATGTTTTAGCAACTTTACGATACCCACCTAAGAATTCATGAACAACCTCATCAGGTAATATGAGTATATCCTCTAATGTATGACTTAGTACGAATCCATCTAGATTTATCGTGACTGGGAGTAATACATCGGGATGCTCGCTTATCTTAAAGGCCTGTATTGTCGTATCGTATGCCTCCTGAGAGTTCTCAACAAATAGTTGGATCCACCCAGCATCTCTCATACCCATAGCGTCACTATGATCGCAGTGAATATTTATGGGTGCTGATAAAGCTCTATTAACTACTGCTAAGACCATAGGTAGCCGCAGTGATGAAGCAATGTATAATATTTCCCACATTAATGCTAAACCTTGTGATGCTGTTGCTGTAAACGCTCTAGCACCTGCTGCTGCAGCTCCAACTATAGCACTTAGAGCTGAGTGCTCACTCTCAACAGGTATGAACTCTGTATGTACCTCACCATTAGCTACGAACTCACTAAATCTCTCAACAATTATGGTTTGCGGTGTTATTGGGTAAGCAGCAACAACATCAACTAAGCTCTGCTTAACAGCGTATGCTACCGCTTCATCACCATTCAAAGCCATTTTTGTACATTTTTCTGGAGGTACCTTAGGCATTTGTACCACCCCCTTCAGGAATCATATTAATGGCTTTTACAGGACATTCATTTGCGCATATACCGCAACCCTTACAATAATCATAGTTTACGGTGATTATTTTCCCATCCCATAGAATAGCATGCTCTGGACAGTATATCCAGCATAGCATACATTTAACGCATTTATTCTGATCAATTACTGGTCTGAAAGCTCTCCATCCACCGGTCTTGTATTCGAGCGATAGTTTGTATGGTAGTGCTGATATAGGTAATTCAAACCATCTTCTAGGTTCTTTAGCCTCACACATAAAATCACACCTCCTTAGTTAACTCATAAGCTTTCCTTATTAATTGAATGTTCTGCTCAGCTAGCTTACCCCTAAATCTCTCCTTGATCGCCTTTTCAACATTTTCAATACTGACTATAGGTTCTGCTTTAAGTAATGCGCCAATCATTGCAGTATTAGTTATTGCTCTACCTAAGATCTCTATCGCGATCTTTGTTGCAGGGACCGTAAAGACTCTATACTCGCCCTCCCTAATACCTAAGCTTCCGTATATATCCTCCTTGCTTCCTTCAAAATTAGCAACTATTTTGCCATTCTTCTTTAATCCCTCAATAACGTTTACCGAACCTAGTAGTGTTGGGTCAAGGACTACAACAATATCAGGTTCATATATCATGCTATGTATTTCTATAGGTTCATCACTAATTCTTGTAAATGCCATTAGTGGAGCACCAGATCTTTCAGGACCAAATGTTGGAAAGCTCTGAACATGTTTTCCTTCAAGCATAGCTGCCATAGCTAAAATATTGGATGCCGTCCAAACACCTTGACCTCCTCTACCATGCCATCGAATCTCAATCAGCAAGAATTACCACCTACTATTAGTAAGAAGGTTACATTATAAAGTTATCACAGAACTAGTATTAGGTGGTGATTTGACTTAACGTGTTTGCCTATTCATTAATTCATTACTAAGCTCATTGATCCGTGTGAGCAAGTACTGAGTAGTAATATAATAAAATTGTAACCTTCTGAATACATTATGCTTGCTATTCCATACCATAATAAGGAGTATACGTCGATCCTTGAATTAATTCCTTAACAAGCTTTATGTACTTCTTAGCTAATGTTGTATTCATTCTTCTTTCACCCTTACGTATCTCAACCTCAAATATATCAGGTTGTAGGGAATCAGTGGATTCTATCAGTGAGCCGTCTCTTCCAACTACAAAAGATGGTTGTTGGGCGCCATCCTCAAGATAACCTCCGACACCAATGATAGGTAATCTGTTCTCCCTTGCTCTAACCATCGAAAGTGAGAGAGTCAAAGAGGGATCTCTATACGTTAACGTGGGTAATTGAACAACTACAGCTGCATCACCTCCCTTAAGTACGCAAGCCCTAAAGAGCTCGGGTATTTCCAAATCATCAAGTATTATGAAGCATAAGTTTATGTCCTCAATATTTATGAGTTCTAGGTCATTACCGCCACTTATTATATTGTTTATTGATGTTATGGTCTTACCCTTATGTATTGGTCCACCTATTGGTGGGATAATTATGTTCGTTATATATATCTTATTACCTGCTCTTCTAAGAACGGGGGTTAAGATAACTATTTTACCATATTTTCTTGTGAGGGCATTAATCTTTGAGAGTAATATGTTTAAGTGATTCCTATAACTATTGTATCTCCTCCTTCCATAGATGAAATCCCGTAGTGGCGTTACTAGGGCTGGTAATATTACGGCTATGGCATTGCTGCGTGATATCTCCTTCAGAGACTCTGAAGTCATAGCTATATACTCCTTAATTGAAGTACCGAGATTTATCCTTACGACAGCTAATGAAATAACCTTCTCTCCACTACTTCTCAAGACCTAACACCTGGTATTCCGACTTCCGATTCTAATTCTTCGAATAGCTCCTTAATAATGTCACTGTATCTTGCTTTACCCTCTTCAACCTCCTTCATTTTCCTTTCGAGAAGCCTAGTTCTCTCCTCACTAACGAGTCTACCATACTGTTTAACTAGGTAATCGTAGACTACTCTACCAAGAAGTGAAGGCACTATACCTTCACCTTTCTTTATATGCGTTACGTATCTTCTCTTAAATAATGTATCTATTATTTTAGCATAAGTACTTGGTCTGCCAATCTCACGCTCCTTCATTAGTCTAACTAATGAAGCTTCGGTGTGTAGAGGTTTTTCTGATCTATCGTAAATTCTAAATTCCTTAGTTAGTATGTAAGTACCCGGTGTTAATGGTTTAGAAACCCTTATGTATGAGTAGAACTTAAGGAAGCCATCGCGTAATATGTCGATATACACTTCAACATCTACTTCACCTAAACTACATGACTTACCATCCTTAGTTATAACTTCAATAGCTACCTTACCAATTTGCTTTTTCACTTTAGCAGGCTTTGCTTGTGATGCCATAAATCTCCTAAATATGAGGTCATAAACGCTAAAGTGGTATTTAGTTAACCTCCTTACAGGCTCTATTATTCCATCAGCTATTAACTTCCTTAGTGTTTGAGCGTCTATAGGCCTAGTAGGTCTTATACCCTCATGAGCTCCACCCTCACCCCATCTCCTAGGCTGGTAGTACTCCATGTATTTATCTCCGAAAACTTCCTTCATGTACTCCTTAGCTACGTTCATACCTACATCAGATATCCTTGTACTATCAGTTCTATGGTACGTTATGAAGCCTAGTTCAAAGAGATCCTGCAATATCGCCATAGCCTTAGGTGCTGGTAATCCCAACCTGCTATTAATGTCGGATAGAGCTGCATCAGTAGTGTACGGTGGTAATGGGTTAAGCTCCTCTTCAATAACACTTAAATTCTTAACGGTAACTCTTACCTCCTTGACATTCTTAGACGTTATCTCACGAGCTAAGTCCTTAGGTACCGCAACTTCTAACCTATTACCATCTAGCACTATGGATAGATACCTCCTTCTTGTAGCTTTATGCTCCTCGTAGGCCTTAATAACCCAGCCAAGAACGGGTGTTTGCACTCTACCTGCACTAAGGTTTCTATACTCACCAACATACTTCCTACATAGGACTTCATACCTAGATATTGTTTTATCCTTAATCTTGTACTGCTCTCTAATCAACTCTAAATTCCTACAGAATTGCTGCCAAAACTCGGTTTGAAGCTGCTTAGATAATGAGAAACCTATCCATCTGTCCTCTATCCTCCTTATTAACTGAGCTTTAACTAGGTCTAAGTTAATTGTTCTAGGATTATTTACTGCATTAATTATGGCTCTCCTAGTAACCTCGTGAAACTCCACTCTCTTAACAAATTTGTTGTAGGGAAGTATGACATTAACGATGTCAAAGGCTATCTTCTCACCTTCAGTATCAGGATCTGTACCAACAAGTATTTCATCAACCTCCATAGCGACATCCCTTATAGCTTCGACTGCATTTACGGCATCGTAAATATTGGCTGATCCACATGACGGACATTTAAGTTGCTCACCTTCCCTAACCTCTAATGCGAATTGATGACCCTTATCTAAACACCTCTTTAATGTCGTGTATATAGGTATGAATCTCTGATCAGTACCTTCCTTAATTAACGTTACACCATATATGTGATTAATTCCTGGATACGGAACATCCTGTATTAGGTCGTAGATATGTCCGCCACTAGCTGTAATGAGTAGTGTATAGTTGCCTAGATTAACTTCATAAACTCGTAACTTTCCATATTCCCTAGTACTTGGCCTTCCAAAGAACCTGGCTATGGTTCTAGCTTTATTAGGTGATTCTACAATCAGCAATGCAGTCTTTAACTCTAGTAAACCTTTCTTTCTCACCTTTATTTCTTCAGGTACTTCACCTGCTCTTAATCTCTTAATTAATTCTCGATCCTTATCTATTTCCTTAACCAGTTCATCTACATCAACTTCACTTAGAGGTGTAAATGTGAATTCCTCGATAATCCATCTTAACCTACGTTCTAATCCCTTTAGTAACTTATCGTCATCAATAAGTACTATTGATAATCCCTTACTTATACCTCCTAAGAATAATCTTGATGTACGACCGCTTGCCTGTATATATGTTGGTGCATCAGGTATTAATACGTAAAGTTCCCCATTTTCCTCAATTATTGATACTTCAGGATGCTTTTTCATAGCTTCAATAACTTCTCTTCTTTGAGTTAACTCCTTAATCAAATCATAAATTTCTAGGAATTCTTTCTCACCACGGGTCTCTGGAGGTTTCTCGCCGCTTAGTATTTGGTTAAGACGTTCTATCACATAACCACCAGCTCTCCTAATGAGCCTTCTCATACGAGCTATGTAACCTTCTATTTTACGTCTAAGTTCATCATCACTTACAACATCCCTAACTATTGGAAGAAGCCTTAAGATGTCCTGCGCCTTAACCTCCTTTAACCTTAGAGCAATCTTATGTCTTGGAATACCTACGAATATCGCATACCTTATCGTCTCAGGAAGATCAATACCCCTAACTAATACTCCATAATATGTGGCAACACCTACTAGTACTTCAAGTTCGCCTGCAATGAACTTTTCTATAGCTTTAATGTTCTTACTATGCATCGCTTGCGCTTTAACTCCTCTCTCCCTTAACTTACTAGCTAAGTATTCAGCATATTCTATTCCCTTATCTATAGGTACGTAAATTAGTCCACCACAACCAAGCCTTTTCACAAGGCTTACTAGCTGCTCTATTACATCCTCACTTCTTAATCTTTCATAAGCGTCAACTATGTTTCTTATAAATTCAGGTCTAGCACCTATCTCGAAACCCATGAGTTCCTTAAACAACTTAACACGAGTACCTCTAGGGTTGCCCGTTGCTGAAGCTATTATGACTACCTTACCTAATCTCCTTCTCTTAATTTCCAACTCACTTTCTATACTCCTAATCCTTTCTAGTAATTCAGGATCTTCACCTCTATAGGCGAGCTCTCTCTTTAATCTAATGACTTTAAGAGCCTTCTCAATATCGTTGTCATCATAACCTGCAAGTTTAAGTATGATATCTATAGCTTTAGAACCTCTTAATACGGCATCTACGTCATCTACGAATATGAATTTAAAGTCATGCTTCAATATTTTATCAGAGTTCCTTAGAAGATAATTTGATGTAGTAACTAATATGTCGAATCCATCAGGTTCTAGGAGTTTTGCCTCACGAGCTCTCTTTTCACCCCTCTTTAGTTTTGAATGTATCACTACGTACCTAACGATTATGTCAGCTCTTGACGATAACTCTTCAATCTTCTTCTCTAACTGCATAGCTAAGGTTGTTGTTGGTACTATTATGTATGATTTAAAGCCCTTCATAGCTAAGTATAGAGCGACTACAACACCAAACGTCGTCTTACCAACACCTGTCGGTGCTATCATAGCGAATGAAGCATTCTTAGCTACTCTCTTAAGCCATAACTTCTGAATGCTCCAGGGTTCATTACCTACACATTTAATGAAGAAGCTAACTAAGTCATTATAGGTCTTATTGAAATCATATAACTCCTTAAACCTCTTCAAACGTCTTGAATGTTTTAATGTCAAAAATATATTCTCTAAACTTAAATCCTTAGGTATTTCAGGTAGGCAGGAACTACAGGGGATCCCAAGTCTTAATCTCTTATCACTAATGAAGCCTCCACAGTTAGGACAGGCTCTACCGTAAACCAGTAGTTCAGCTTCTCTAATCTCTTCATGTAGTCCCATACCAAACCTCAAATTTATTAATGAGTTAAAAACACTAATAAAACCTCAATAGCTTATGACTAAAATCAGAGAAGAGAAGACTCATCACGCCTCAGAAGACCGTCGTGACATCACCAAAGATATAAGTACTCTCAAAACTAAAATACCTGGTGATGAATCCCCAAGAGTTGATTGATGAGAAAACCTGTCTCAGCTGATCAACGTTCTAAATCAATATGATCTTACCACGTGAACTGCTTTATAGGCTACTTTATAAGAATCTACGCCGCACTTACTTACCATATCCTGTCTTAACCTTGAAAGTACATTTATTCTGTTAAACATATTTTATTTTGATGATGAACCCGTAGAGTAATGATTGGTGATTAAGGAGTTTTCGACTGACTTTAACAACATTAATTCTTGTTTTATTCGGATTGTAAAGTCATTTTTCTTGGTCTTCTCTACTAGCATTCTTTCCAGTACTGCCAGAGGTAGCGGACCCTCCTCAAGTAGCATTTCGTGAAATATTGCATGATTATATTTAGGTCCTAGAATTTCTTTAATTCTTTCTCTCATCTCAAGGTTCCTTGTTTTTCCATAATTGTATGATATTTAGTATCCTGGACTTAAGGTATACCTTAAAGCTTCTGAAAATGCTCCATCTCTTGGTAGGTAAGCATCTCGTACAAGCTTCTCAACTGCCTGTTCAAAACACATCATTTCAGTACTTAATTCTATGTCAACATAGACCCTTGCAGCCTTCCTCAAGGCGTCATGGTAGACCTTTAACCTATACTTTGGGCTAGTATCTATCCCTAGCTTAAGCATTAATTCCTCACAGTAATGAGCCCAACCCTCAACAAGGTCATCAGCACGTACTAAGATCTTTCTCACAATTGATTGGCATAGCTTAGTGTAAATTAGTTGTACGTGATGACCTGGATATGCTTCATGTACTACCGTATTGAGTATGTCATATATATTATGATGTTTAAGCATCTCCTCATTTAAAGGCTTCATCCTAAGAAGAACCCCCTGAAACTCCAGCTAAGAACTTCAGGTGGTATGTAGGCAGCGAAAGGTATTATGGGCCTCATAAACTCCGGAGTCTCAACTATCTTAGCACTTTAAGGGAGGTAACTCCACTACTCCTTTCTCAATAATGAACCTCCTAACCTTTTCAAGTGTACTTTCATAGTACTTAATAACATCCTCTCCAGAGGTGACGTGTTCCTCCTTAAGTTTAGTAAGGTCTTCCTCAATACTTCTAACACCCTTTTCCTTAACAGCTCCCTCCATGAGCATTCTACACTTAACGGCTTCACGATATCCATGGTTACGAAGAACCTCAATATCCTCCTTTATGAATTCCACTCATAGAAGTTTTCTGAAGAGCTCTACACCTACAGGCTTAAACCCAGGTTATACACATGTTCTTAAATCCTTTAAACGTTCAAGTCCCTTAGTAATTACTTCAAGCTTTTTCACATACATCAATGAGTTCTTTATTCCCGAACTTCTCACTGAACTTCCTAATCATGTCTAATAATTGAGAAAGTCCCTTACCAGTCATAGCTGCGTAGTCAAGCCATAAGGTATAAGGTTCATCAACATTAACCCTACTACATAGTGAGAATAGCCTATACTCTATGGGTAAATGAACCCTTATTAATGTACTAAAGAGAGCTTACCGATAATGTCGAATCCTATAGGATACATCCTCCATGTCGGCCAGTCACGAGTAAATATTAGAAATTCCTCGATACCTTTAATAATTGGCTCATAATCTACCCTATGAGAACCTGTAAGTCTCTCACGGTCTATGCTTCTAAATTTGTCCAGATACCATTCAAGTCTCCTTATAGCATACTTGAATCTCTCCCTACTAAGATCAAGTATGAGTGGATCAAATTCATGAAGACCTAAGTGAGTACCAATAAAGGGTTAAAGTTTAGGTATTCACTAATGAATGATTCAATTAAACTATCAAAGACTTCGTCATCACGGCTGACCAAGCTTCATCCCATGAAAATGAAGCTGATTAAGCAAATAAACATTTAAGCCTTTAATGATTATTACTCATTAATGACTTATGTGGTTGAGTTTATTAAGTGATGCATCATTACATCTATGGTGTATTATCTTGAAGGATGGACGTTATCCCTGGATCTGGAGTTTGTGGGTTAAGACCCCTATTCTTAGGGGTGCTGACTTACTATTATCGTCAGCTTGCTTACCTTATGTCAATCCCGAATTATTTGATAGGGTCTCTAAGGGTAAGGTAGTACTGCTTGCTTGTCCTGAAAGGGAGAACCCGGCTCTCTATGGTAAAATCGCTAGTATAATCAGAAGTTCAAAGCCTAAGAGTATAACGGTAGTGACTATCGATGGGAGCCCACACTGCTTAATGCTTCATGCGAGTGTTAACGAGGCTGAGTACATCCTAGGAGAAAGAATCAGTAAGAAGCACTTTGTTATAGTTAATGGTAAGGAATTAAGAGAGATAAGCCCCAATGCAGTTAGGGTTGCTCGCTACTTGCACTTAGTTGATGAGGTATTGAGGAAACAGCCAGAAATACTTGAAAAGCTTAGAAAGCTTAGTTTAGAGTATCGTAAATATTTAGGGGAATATTAAGTCATGTCTTGAGATCTCTTTGAACCTATCTAATAACTCGTCCAGACTAAACTTAGGTCTATTCCTTAGCCACTTATCTAATAATAGGAAGACACAATACTGACCACACATATTGCATGACGTAATGCCGGTCTTACCATATTGAGAATATATCCTTTCAGCTTTTTCAGAATCTATAGATAACTTAAACATTGATTGCCAATCAAGTCTTGACCTACTGATACTCATTTCTATATCCCACTTAGCAACTTTAGGACCAAGCTTAACTATATCTCCAGCATGAGCAGCTATCTTAGCAGCTATTAGGCCCTCCTTAACCTGCTCAGGATTCGGTAAATTTAGATGTTCAGCTGGGGTTAAGTAACAAATTAAGTCAACACCACTAGCAGCAGCTATTGCGGCACCTATAGCTGAAGCTATGTGGTCGTAACCGGCAGCTATATCCGTTACTAACGGCCCTAACACATAGTAGGGTGCTCCCTTGGTCAAAGATTTCATCAACTTTACATCTAAGACTACCCTGTCTAAGGGCATGTGCCCAGGCCCCTCAATCATTACTTGCACACCCTTCTCTCTAGCTCTATCGAGAAGTTTAGCATTAATGTATAGTTCACCTATCTGTAATTCATCATGAGCATCAGCTAAAGCTCCAGGACGTAAAGCGTCACCTAAGCTTATCACAGCATCGTATTCAGCAAATAGCTCTAACAAGTAATCCCAATTCTTATAATATGGATTCTCCTCACCCATCTCAAGCATCCAGGCAGTAATCATCGCACCACCACGACTAACTATGGGTTGAACTCTCTTACTACGTACAGCTTTCTCCCCTAACTCTCGTGTTATACCTGCGTGAATAGTCATGAAGTCAACACCATCACGTAGGTGTTCCTCAATAACTTTTATGAACAAATCACTTGGAGGTAATCCATCGTACTTCTTAATACCATCAATCCATGCCTGATAGGTTGGTACCGTACCGAAAGGTAATGGTTCTGACTCCCTCATTAATATTCTTCTAATTTCTGAGATATTACCGCCAGTGCTTAAGTCCATTATTGTATCAGAACCGTACTTAACCGCAATTCTAGCCTTCTCCTTCTCCATCTCTATGTTAACCAACGTTCCACTAGTACCTATGTTAACGTTAACCTTAGTGGTTAAGCCCTCACCTATACCTATTACCCTGACCTTACCATAACGTCTAACATTCCTTGGAATAATGACTCTACCCTCACCTAACCTTCTAGCAAGTTTTATGGGATCTACATTCTCGTATTCAGCAACCACATTTACCTCATCAGGAACCGAACCTCCACGTGCCTCAATCATTATGGTCTTCATAACGCTAATCCCCATTAGTCTTAAGAAACTAGGTAATAAACGATGTGATTACCAAGTTATGGTGAGTTATAGTGGACGATCTTATCCTTAAGTATTCTTAAACTCTTTGAATATAGGGATAGGTAATGTTGGGGGACGTACTTAATCTAAGGTGGTTGAATGAATAAAGTACTTGAGCACTCATTAAGGATACTTAAATGTCCCCTATGTGTTAGTGGCTTTAAGATTAAGACACGGTGTACTTAAATGTGTTGGGTGCGGCCATAATTACCCCATTAGAGATGGTATTATTGATCTATTACCTAAAGGTTTAGTATTTGGTAATGATCTTAGATGGACGAAATTCTATGATGAATCTGCGTTATCTTACTTTATACTATTTCATAGGGTTATACCTGCGTTTACTCTTGGTGCTGAAGGTAGGGCTAGAAGGAGATGGGTTGAGTTATTGCAGATCAGGAGAGGTGATGTTGTTTTAGATGTTGCAACAGGTACTGGCAAGAACATACCGTATCAATTGAAAAGTAGGTGCTGAAGGTCTCGTTCTTGATGTGGACATATCTATGAATATGTTGAGATATGCAGCTAGAATGTATGGTAAGTTAGGTAATGTTATACTTATGAGAGCTAATGCATCTTACCTACCATTTAGGGATGAATGCTTTGATGCGGTAATTCACGTAGTGAGGTATCAATACGTTTGAAGAGAAAGAATTAGCTATTAGGGAGATGTTCAGAGTAGCTAAGCGAAATACTAAGGTAGTTATCGTAGATGAGGGACTTAATCTTGAGCTCAGGGGAAGTATTTTGGGAAGACTACTTCTTAAAATTAATGCTCTATACACATCAGTACCACCACTTAAAGAGTTAAAAGAATTAACTAGCTCAATACACGTTGAATGGGGATTTATACCTAGTAAAGTAGTTCCTATCTGACCTTATTACTTGATTATAGCTAAGAAGTAAGAAATATGTTAAAAATGCCTTGCTAACTTACTTGAGAGTTTAACTCTCTATATCGTTAATACTATATCCTCACTCTTAGACCTACACCTCTCTCTAGAGCTAATTTATAAGCTAATCCAGCAGCACATGCGTCTTGTATGGCTAATCCAACACTCTTAAATATGGTTATGCCGCCACCCTTCCTTCCAGGCTTTTCACCAGCTACTACTTCACCTAGTTCAGCCACCTTATCTAGGCTTAGTAGTCCTTTCTCGCAAGGTATTCTTATATCACCTGTTTCCTCAATAACTGCTTTCTTAGAGTCTACAACTATATTTTCTGCCTTACGAATTACTTCATCACCGAGTGCTCTAGCATCTCTTGTGTGAGCACCTATACTTATAACCTATACTTATAACATGTACTGGAGGCTCTAGAGCATCACCATATATCACTGGTTCCTTCGTTGTTGTAGCCTCGATAACTACTCTAGCATTACGTACAGCATCTACAGGGTCCTTAGCTACATACACGGTAAGTCCTAGATCTTCCACATAGTTTTTAAACTTATTTAAGGCATCCTTCCTAATATCGTATATCCTAACCTTTACGGGCTTGAAATACTCAATAATAAATCTTAGTTGATACCTTGCCTGATAACCCGTACCTATAATTGCTATATCACCATCAGTTCTAGGTGCCATATATTTAGCAGAAATAGCTGAAGCTGCTGCAGTTCTAAGCGCCGTTAGTACACTGCCTTCCATTACAGCTAGTGGTGAACCTCTTAACGGGTCAAGAAGCGCCACTATAGCTTGGATAGTAGGTAATCCTTTCTCAATATTAGATGGTATGACGTTTACAACCTTTACAGCAACACCATAGCCTGGTACGTAAGACTGCATAATACCCCACCAATTACCCTCAACCCACATAACAGTTCTGGGTGGGGTAACGGTCTTACCCCTAGAGAATAACATAAATACCTTAGCTAGCTCATCCACTAATACTCTAGGTTTTAATAATTCCTCAAGATCCCTACCTGAAAGGACGATTATTTCAGGCAAATGCATACCCCAAGTAGATATTAACTCCCTCGAGATTTAACACATGGTTAAGTCCTTTAAGTAGAGCAGACACCACTTTCGTTTGACCTTAAACTCTGTCGGTCAAGTAAGGTCTTACTTAAAGGGTCTAGTACAGCATGTCTCGGTATTAGCATAATTTAATTTTAAGGAGCATTCGTAGAGATTTATGAGTAGAATAATATAGTATTAAAGTCCATTAAGGCGACGTTATTAATAAACCTAAGGGTATTTACTTAAGCCTTTTATGCAGTACTAGGTATTCATCAATTACTCTACACTTATACTTCATCAAATACTTATGGTGGATTTCTTTAGTGACTAATAGCCTAATATACTTGAATTCCATATATTTAGCTATCTTCATAATTAACTCAATCACGTCTTCTAAATTATTTACGCTCTTTAACCATAGTGATACCTTAGCCCTACTTCTGTCACGCTATAAGCTCTCAATAATTATTGCAGCATTAAGGTTAGGTACTAACGATTCGAAGGATTTCATGATTTCTTCCTCTATAGCGTAATCCCACCTACTCTTAATCCATGCTGTAAACGAGGACTCTATCCTCGGTGATATAAATGCCCAGTCCCTAATCAAGTCATAGTTATTAGGAAATTCCTCGAGGCCTAAGTCACTAGGGTTTACCGCACTAATATATGGTGGTATACTCATCTCTACGTAAACAACTCTATAAGCTACATCACTAAAGCCGCATCTTTTGTAAAAGTCAATAGCTTCAGGGTTAGGTCAGATCGCGATAGTATCGCATCCTAGGTCTTTCAAGATCTTCATGGCTTCATAAACTAATTTACGACCAATATCTCTCCCTAAAATTGTTATGTACCTCAAGTACATCTATGAATCCACACTTACCTAATACCCTTCGCTCTCATCCTAAGTACAGCTCGAGCCCTCCAACAACCTTATCGTTAAGGATGGCAATGAGCGGGTATTGTCCTAATGTGAGTAAGTAGTTTATTTGTACAGAGCAAGTCTCGATACTCATCCATGGACTTCCATGATCAAATCTTTCGCTTACTTGGGTCTTCATACCTAGCCTGTACTCTTCCACCATTAACGTATTTGAACTACTCCTTAATGCTTGAACAATAAATCTCAGCAATATCCTTATCATCATCAAGAGATGCCTTCCTCACTATTAGCTTAGTCATCAACTATACCCTACCTAAAATATCAAGCTGCACATTACTAAAATATTGTTAAGGTATGTGAGGAAGTAATGAGGAAAATAAAATTCATGATACGCTTTAGCTTGTTAGTAATGCTCTAATTTTAGTATGCGTGAAAGGTCTTAGGGTAGGTGTTGGTGGACTTTCAAAGTTTACTGCTATGTATGGGGCTTATAGCCTTAGCAGAACTAGGTGATAAGACTATGGTTACTACCATAGCTTTAACATTAAGGTATGGAGCTCTAAATGCTATTACATTATCCGTCGCAGCATTCACTACATCAACAATAATTGTTGCTCTAAATGCTAATTGGTTAACACTAGTGATCTCACCTAATATAATGAAATTAGTAGCTTCCTTAGCGTTCATTATTCTAGGAATTATAACGTTCAAGGAATCACTTAAGACTGGTGTGAAAGCTCAGGAGATTGACAAAATTAATGGTCTTGGATGCATCGTTCTCTACGGTACTCTACTACTCGCTGAGCTAGGTGATAAAACTCAGCTAGGTGTATTTAGTCTAGCCGTAAGTATAGGGCTAATACCTACTATAATAGGTGGTATAGCTGGCTACTTACTCGTAAATAGTACAGCAGTAATTATGTCAAAGTTACTAAAACGTAGACTAAGTATGAGACTTGCTATGAGAATATCATCAATAATATTCATAGCTGTAGGGACTTCCATGGCTATATTAACGCTTAAGGAAGCATATTAGCTATAACGTCAGGTTCTTCTCTTCTTTTATGCTCTCACACACTTCTGTGATGGGTGTAATACTGAGAATAGCATACATATCAACATACCCACCAACACATTGTGGTGTTGGTGAATATACACGTATGTTAGTTGCAGCTATGAAGTCTGTAAATAGCAATGTCACCATATATGTATTATGCGATGAGAATTGCGGTGAGGAGAGATATGACTCATATGCTGGAGCTTACGTATACCCAACATTTAAGAAGCGTTCCTCAAGCTATGATTCAATACTTAATCAATTATCTAGGATAGGCAATGTTGATTTAATTCACGTACAGCATGAGTATGGCATCTTCGGCTCTAACGATTCAATACTTCAAGCATTGATTAAAGCAAAGAGTGAGGGTCTTGTGAAAAAAGTGGTCTTCACGTTACATACAGTTCAACATCCACTGTATGGGGATAAGGAATCATTAGACTTTCAAAGAAGACTTAGCTACGCTGATGCAATAATAGTTCATAGTTACTTACAGGAGTTTGAAATTCAGCAGCAAGGTGTTGACCCGATAAAAATATATAGGATACCTCATGGTACGCTGTTAAACCCGTTCTTAGGAGCACCGCGATTTAAGCTTATTGAGCAGTTGGGCATTAAGAGTGAAAACATCAAAGGATACATAATGACTACACCTGGGTTTCTAAGAAGAGATAAAGGACTGGATATTCTTAGTGAGGCATTAGAGTATCTAAGGAGGCGAGGAAACACTGATATGACTTTAATAGTCGCTGGAGAGCTTAGAGATAAGGAAGTTTTAAGCTTCCTCGACTATGCGTCTAAGTACGTTAATGTTGTTGTGCTTGAGAGATACTTAAGTAACGAAGAGATATTGAAGCTCATAGCTTTAGCTGATATAGTGATGTTGCCGTATAGGGATAAGCTAGGTATGTATTCTGTGAGTGGGATTCTGCATTTATCTATGGGTAGTTTCAAACCTATAGTAGGTACTAGAGTGCCAAGACTCATAGAATTATACCAGTTCGCTCCACGATTAACAGCACCACCACGTACACCTATAGAGTTAGCGAAGAGGATTTCATGGGTTATTGAGAACTACGATTATGCTGTAAATTACATGGGTTATATGTATGGTTATGCTGTAAGGACTCAATGGCTGAGAGCAGCAAGGAAGCACTTAGCATTATACCGGGAATTACTTTCAATATGAGTGGTGAGGGTCGTCATGCCTACATTTCCTATAGATTGGAGTGATAGAAAGGAAATAGGTAAAACTAAGGAGTATGTATCAGCCATAGGTTTAGGTACTTGGGCTATTAGAGATTACAAAAGAGCTGAAGAGGTATTTGTCTACGCTTTAGAACATGGAATAGATAATGTGGATACGGCTGAAATGTATGGTAATGGTGCTGCTGAAGAATTTATCGGTAGAGTTATTGAGAGGGTTGGTAGGGAGAAGGTCTTCATAACAACAAAAATGTTACCTGAACACTTAACATCTAAGGATAATGTACTCAAGGCAGCACAGGCAAGTCTTAAGAGACTACGTGTTAAGGAAGTTGATCTATTCCTGATTCACTGGCCGAACCCATACCTACCTATAGATTTGCAGGTAAGGAATTTTGAAGTAATTTATAGTAAGGGTCTAGCTAGGTACATAGGTGTAAGTAACTTTAATGTCCGAGAATTAGAGAAGGCAATAAACGCCACTAGATCAGCTGAAATAGTTGTTAACCAAGTTCATTATAGTATATTGCATAGGGATATAGAGAAGGATTTACTACCCTTTGCTATAAAGGAGGGCGTCACTATCCAGGCTTATACACCATTAGAGAAAGGGCTAGTCATTAGGGACGCTATAGTTAGGAGAGTTTCTTCAAGAATAGGTAAGACTCCTATACAAGTAGCTCTAAACTTCCTCATATCTAGACCTAGAGTTATTGCTATACCTAAGACTGAGGTCTTGAATCACGTGAAAGAAATTCTAGAAGCTATGGGTTGGAGACTTACTGAGGAATTAATTGATTATTTGGAGAAATTTACATAAGCAACTCAGTCAATAATTTTTACCTTTAAGTATCTTTCAATAATGGGTGAGTTTATATGATGGATATTCTAAGCTTAATACTTGGTTACCTATTTTGGTTTATACTACTGTTTGCTGCTATCTCACCATACTTATCAAATAAAGTGTTACAAAATGCAAGATATAAGTTGATATCTTTAATAGAGAGAAAGTATAAGCATAGAGTGATTACGTTAATTCATAGGCAAGAAAAGATAGGTATTTTCGGAATACCTGTGCATAGGTATATAGATATAGAAGATTCTGAGGCTGTCATAAGAGCTATAAGATCAACTCCTAAGGACGTACCAATAATGTTAATACTTCATACACCGGGAGGCTTAGTTCTAGCGGCATCACAAATAGCTAAGGCATTAAAGTCCCATCCAGCTAAGAAAGTTGTCGTTATACCTCATTACGCTATGTCGGGTGGTACGCTAATAGCTTTAGCTGCCGATGAGATAATAATGGATCCTAATGCTACTCTAGGTCCTTTAGACCCTCAATTAGTGGGACCTAATGGTGTATACTTACCGGCACCATCAATAATTAGGGCGATCCATGAGAAGGGTAAGGATAAGGTAAGTGATACTACACTAATATTAGCTGATGTTGCTGAGAAGGCTATTAAACAAACTAAAGAGCTTGTAATGTCTCTAATTAAAGATAAGGTGGGTGAGGAGGCAGCTAAGAATATAGCTGATCGTTTAGTTAGTGGCTATTACACTCATGACTATCCAATAACAGTTGATGAATTAAGGAGTATGGGCTTAAAAGTTAGTACTGAAGTTCCGCCAGAGGTATATGAGTTAATGGAGCTCTATCCGCAAGCTAAGGCTGTAAGACCTGGTGTTGAGTACATACCGCATCCTTTAATACCTCCAGGTAGGGAGAGGGGAGGCAGGATTAGAGAAGGAGTAACGTATTTTTATTACTGAGTAATCATTAAGACACCCCTTAATGATCGCTCAAAAGGTTTTTTAGCTATTCCCTTCTCAGTTATTATACCCTCAACTAACTCGGGAGGCGTTATATCAAATGCAGGATTTAGTACGGGTACATTGGGTAAGGTTATTAATGTCTTGCCTAAGACATATCTAACCTCATTAGGGTCTCTCTCCTCAATGATTACGTCCTCGATTTTGGTTTTAGGATCTATTGTTGATGTTGGTGCTGCAACATAGAATGGTATCTTATGTCTATTAGCTAGTACAGCAATAGTATATGTACCAATCTTATTGATTACATGACCTGAGAGAAGTATTCTATCAGCACCTACAATCACTTTATCTATTAACCCTTTACTCATTACATAACCAACCATATTATCCGTAATTAAAGTAACGGGGATTCCCTCCTTCATCAATTCCCAAACAGTTAATCTAGCACCTTGTAGTACAGGCCTTGTCTCAGTCGCTATTACCTTAATTTTCTTACCTTCGTACCAGGCAGCTCTGATAACACCTAAGGCTGTACCGAAACCTGCTGTTGCAAGAGCTCCAGCATTACAGTGTGTTAGTATTGTATCTCCATCATCTATGATACTTTTACCTATCTCACCTATCTTTCTATTTACTTCCACATCTTCATTATATATTCTTAAAGCCTCTTCTATTACTTTTTGCCTTAACTCATCAACGGATGAAATTTTAGATTCGATAACATTCTTCATTCTGTCTAAAGCCCAAAATAGGTTTACGGCTGTTGGTCTAGTTCTTCTCAAGCGTTCAATAACTCTTAAGAGTTCATTCTTCAACTCATCAATACTTCTTGCTTTAGAATGGTATGCTGCTAATGCTACAGCAAATGCTGCTGCAACACCAATTGCAGGTGCTCCTCTAATCTCCATTCTTTCTATAGCTTCAGCAACCCTTTCATAATTTGTTGTCTCAACATACTCCTCCTCATATGGTAGTTTTAATGTATTTAACCATCTAAACTTACCATTGACCCACTCGAATACCTTAATTCCATACCTACTCAATACTTAACCCTGAATAGACACAGTAAAATATTCCTTAATAAATCGTATAGGTTATTAAAACAGGGTTGGTGATAATATTGAGTAATAAAGCTAAGGTACTCATCATTACTGGTAAGCTTGATAATAAGATTGGGGTCATAGGTGATACTAACTACTTAAGAAAGTTAGGGCTAGGTACGTATTCTGAAGCTCTAAAACTCTATCTCCTAGACCTAGCTGAAATAGCGTACATCATGTATAAGGGATTAGCTAAGGTTAAGGACTCTGGGGGTGAGATATCACTAAGAGATTTATTCACTAAGTATTCTAGCAGTAAAGTTGATTGGATAAAGTTCACTGTTTTGCTAGATTTAAGGAATAGAGGTAGGAAGGCTAGAGCGGGTTTCTCACCTAATTCACTAATATATGAAAAAGGTAGTAGTAAAGTCATGGTATTTGTAACTGAGGAAAACTCTCCCTTAGAAGCGAAGCAGTTAATAGAATGGGTTGACGTAGCGATAAAGAAGGGTTACGAGCCTGTACTAGCTGTTGTTGATGCCCACGGTGATGTAACTTATTACTCCATGTTACTACTAAGACCTGAAGACCTGAAGGTGAAGGAAAGTGAAGGTAGAGCTTGAACCCGTAAGAGGTATGAGGGATATATTAGAGCCTGAGTCTAAGTACTTAGACTTCATAATCAATACATTCAAGAATGTTGCTGAACTTTACGGATATGAATACGTTGTCCCTCCAACAATTGAACGCTTTAAACTATTTGCTATTAAGTCTGGACCAGAAATTGAGAGATCCATGTACGTATTTAAGGATAAAGCAGGTAGAGAAGTATGTTTAAGACCGGAGTTTACCGCAGGTATAGCTAGACTTTACTTGAGACATCTACTTGCTAAACCGAAACCAATAAAACTATACTACATGGGGCAGGTATTCAGGTATGAAGAACCACAATATGGAAGGTATAGAGAGTTCTTTCAGGCAGGTGTCGAGTACTTAGGTGACCCTAGTATATATGCTGACATAGAGCAAATACTACTTCTTAGAGACTTCTATAAACTCTTAGGCTTAAGCAATTATAGAGTTAAAATAGGTACTATAGCATTAATTCGTGGATTACTATCTAAATGGAATGTACCTGAAGACGAGCAGGATCTCGTAATTCACTACATAGACAAGAAAATGTTTGATGAAGTTAAGAAGGTGTTAAGAAAGTATGAGAAAAGTAATGAAGAATTACTTAATAAATTAATGAGTTTTACGACAGAGGATCCTTCAAAACTTATAGAATTTGGGAGGGAGATAGGTTTACCACAATTTGGTAAGGAGTTTAATAATGAGTTAATAAGGATATCAACAATATTGAGAGTATGTAGGGAGGTAGGAATTAAGGATGTATTTGTGGATCTAGGTTTTGCTAGAGGTTTAGCCTACTATACAGGCTTTATTTTTGAGATAGTAGTACCTGATCTTAACTTAAGTATAGCTGGCGGTGGTAGGTATGATAAACTCATAGAGCTATATGGAGGACCCTCAACACCCGCTGTTGGCTTCTCGATAGGTGTTGATAGAACGATGTTAACACTAATTAAAAGAAGGGTAGAATTACCGAGGAGATTAAGGAAAGTAATGTTAATTGCGTTCACCGATAATTATGTAATCGTAGATGAAGTTGCTAGTAAGCTTAGGTCAACAGGCGATTATAGTGTGATGGTTAAATTCACAACAAAGAGTAAGTTAGGTGACGCTATAGGTTTAGCCTCTAGGAAGGGTTTTGATTACGTAGTTATCATTGGTCCTAAGGAAGTAAGTGAGGGTGTTGTTAACATTAAGAATTTACATACTAAAGAACAAAAATCGATAAAACTTGATATGCTTGATCAAGGTATACCTATATAGTTCTTAATTACTTAACTATCTTATGGGTATGCTCATGAAGTTTGAAGAAATATGTGATGTTAGATTACGTAAGGGTATGAGTGTGAGTGACCTAATCGAGGCTTACGAGAAGATTCATGGATTTAATGCATCACATCTAGCTTTTGCTGCCAGAATACTTATAGAAGGTTTAAGGACATCTGATTTAAGATTCTTAGCCTTCACTGGTAACTTAATAGCAACAGGTATTAGAGGTATCATAGCCCAACTAATTGACGAAGGCTTCTTCGACGTAGTTATTACAACTTGCGGAAGCGTAGATCATGACATAGCTAGAGCTTATGGAGGTAAGTATCTCAAGGGTTCCTTCTTTGTCGATGATAGTGAGCTTAGTGAAAAAGGAATTCATAGATTAGGTAATGTATTCATCCCGAAAGAAAGCTATGGCTTAGTAATTGAAAAGTTTACTAAGGATCTTGTTAATGAATTAGTTAAGATCAGAAAGAGATGGAGCATCAGTGAATTATTAAATAAGGTAGGTGAAAAGCTTAAGGACGATATTAACTCCTTCCTAGGTGCAGCTTACAGACGTAACGTCAAGGTTATTGTCCCAGGTATAGTTGATGGTGCGTTCGGTACAGATCTCTTCATAGAGTCACAATTTACTAATCTTGAAATAGATCTATTTAAGGATATGAAATTACTATCTGATCTCGTATTTAAGTCAAGAGTAAGTACCGCATTAATTATTGGTGGAGGTATCAGTAAGCATCATACTATATGGTGGAATCAATTTAAGGGTGGTCTAGATTATGCAGTATACATAACTACAGCAATTGAGTGGGATGGAAGCCTAAGTGGTGCTAGAACACATGAAGCAATAAGTTGGGGTAAAATAAAGCCTAAAGCAAAACATGTAACCGTGTATGGTGATGCCACGATAATACTCCCAATCATTGCACTATACTTAATAGAGAATAAGGATGAGATACTTAAGTGAGCTCGTAAGAGTCCTCAAAAATTATTTTATGCCCTCACTTTAAATGAGAAATATATTGCTATAGTGATCATAATGAACTATCTAATCCTCGTACATAAGGGGTTAAAAACAATTAAGCCTATAGTTAGGCTTAGGTGGGGAGTTATGACTGCACTTAATGTAGAGAAGTTTAGAGAGTTGACGCCATCGGAGTTTTTCTATAGGAATAGGGAGATAGCAGGCTTTTCTAATCCCGTGAGGGCACTCTATCAAACTGTGAGAGAATTAGTTGAGAATGCCTTAGACGCCACAGATGCTCATGGAATCCTACCAAACATAAGAATAGTTATACGAAGAGAAAGTGGTACTAGTAGGGAAGGAATTTACTCAATAATGGTTGAAGACAATGGTATAGGCATACCTCCAAATCATGTACCTCAAGCTTTTGGTCAATTGCTGTATAGTTCTAAGTACGTGCTGAGACAAACTAGAGGAATGTTTGGCTTAGGTGCTAAAATGGCTGTACTTTACGGTCAAATAACTACAGGTAAGGCTGTAGAGGTTGTGACATCACCCATAAACTCAGTAAGGACTTACTACTTTAAGTTAAGGATAGATATTAAACATAATAAACCAATAGTCTTGAAGAAAGCCTCATATCCTAAGATAAATGGTTGGCATGGGACTATAGTTAAACTATACATAGAAGGTGACTGGAGTAGAGCTAGATCTAAAATCTATGAATACTTGAGGAGGACTGCCATTATAGCTCCCTATGCTGAGATATTATTTGAAGATCCTGACGGTAATGTTATATTCTTTGAGAGAAGGACATCTAAGATGCCGCCACCACCTAAGGAGGTTAAACCTCATCCCCACGGTGTTGACATAGAAATGGTTAAAATGATGATTCATAGCTCTTCTGCAGGAACTCTTAAAGAATTCCTGGTTAAGGAGTTCCAATGCATAGGTGAAGTAACGGCATTAAGGCTTATTGAACAGGCAGGATTAAATCCTGATATTAACCCTAAGGAATTAAGTATTGATGAAATAGAGAAATTAGTGAGAGTTATTAGGACGTCTAAAGATATAAGACCTCCCAAGGCAAACCATCTATCATTCCTTGGTGAAGAAATAATAAAGACGGGACTTAAATCAATACTTAATCCAGAGTTTGTTGAAGCTGTAACTAGGAAGCCATCTGTTTATGAAGGTCATTCATTTATTGTTGAAGTTGGTTTAGCTTACGGTGGCGCAATAAAACCTTCTGATAAGCCTATACTCCTTAGGTATGCTAATAAAATACCGTTACTATACGATGAAGGTTCAGATGTGTCCAGGAAGATTGTCGATAGTATTGATTGGTCCTACTATAATGTAACATTTCCTGCACCATTAGTAATTCTTGTTCATATATGTAGCACTAAAATACCGTATAAGGGCGTTGGTAAGGAGTCAATAGCTGATGTACCTGAAATTGAAAGGGAAATTGAATTAGCTATAAGGGATGTAGCAAGGAAGTTAAAGACATACATAGCTAAGAAGAGGAAGGAAAGAGAAGAGGCTGAGAAGGCAGTAGCTATAGCTAAGTACATACCTGATGTAGCTAACGCTCTAGCAAAAATCTTTGAGGATATACCTAGAGAGAAGATTGAGAAGGAATTACTTAAGCTACTAAACAAGAAGCTTAAGACATTTAAGATAACCTCATTAGATAGCATAGTAATAAGTGTTGAGTAGGTGACGATGCATGGTCTATGAATCAAAGATAGATTTAAGAGTAAGGAGGAAAGCATTAGAGAAGCTAAAGGAAAGATTTGGTCAAGTAATTAAGGATATATTAAGTGGTAAACCACCAGTTCTTGAAATAAGGAAAAGAACTTTATCTAACACTATATATGATCCACAACGTAAACTTCTACTTCTAGGTAATGAAGTTCTTCATAGATCATTTCTTGATGCTGGTGAAGCTAAGAAATTCATGCAGACAGTACTTATGGCTAGCATTATTTATGAGGCACTAAAGAACAACGAATACCCTACAATAAGAGATCTCTACTATAGAGGAAAGCACACAATTAGGTATAGAATGATAACATCTGGCAGGATTTATGAAGAGAATACATGGGATGAACAACAAGAATCAGACTCAGTCATTAGGGATATTGAAGTATTTATCGATATGCTTAGAGAGGACATGTTAATATTAAGTAAGGAGAAGGGTAAGGTAGTAGGTAACATGAGAATAAGATCAGGTGATGACATAATAGACTTAAGTAAGATGGGTCACGGAGCGTACGCTATAGAGCCTACACCCGATCTTATAGAGTTCATAGATGTGGATGCAGAATTCGTTTTAGTGATAGAGAAGGACGCTGTATTCCAGCAACTACATAGAGCTGGCTTCTGGAGAAAATATAAAGCAATACTAGTGACTAGTGCAGGCCAACCTGACAGAGCCACTCGAAGATTCATTAGGCGACTCAATGAAGAACTAAAATTACCTATATACATATTGACAGATAGCATACCTGCTGACGAGGTTGTAATAATTAGGGATACAGAGTCAAATATGGTTAGGATAGGGCCTATAGAGACCTTAATAGGTAAGTACTTCAGTAATAAGGATAAGGAGAGAGTATTCATAAACGCTGAAGTCCCTTCATGGAATCCCGAAACAGGCAAGATTGAGTGGCGCAAGGTGGGTTACGCTTATCGTCATAAGATAAAGGACAAGATATTAAGGATAGTAACAAAAGGACGTGGTGAAATAAGAGTTACAAAGGCACATTCACTCTTTGTTTTCAGAGATGGTACTGTAAAGGTTATACCAGCAAAGGAGATAAGACCTGGTGATTACATAGTTATAGCCTCAAGATTACCTTCATTAAATGGTTCAGGAGAGCATCAGATAATTGATGTAGTTAAATTACTTAAAAGGTACTCTAGAAGCAAGTACTCTAAGAGATTTAATTTGTGGAACACTGCTAGAGTTGTAACTCGTGATGGTAGAGTTATTAAATTACGTGAGGTACGTGAGGACACAAATTATGATAATGGTTATGTAACTCTATCTAGGTCTAAGCACTTAATTCCAGCTAAGATAGAACTTGATGAAGAACTAGCATGGTTATTTGGAATCTTTACAGCTGAAGGATCATTAAGTAAAGGCAGATACGTGATATTTAATCTGGGTTCTCACGAACATAAACTGATAAGGAAAATCATTGAGATCATTACTAAGAAGTTCAATGTTAAGCCTAAATTAATAAGCTCGAGAAAAGCAAATCAAATACGCATCGTTATATGTTCAAGAATACTATACATGGTATTTGATAGTTTAGGATTAGGAGGTACAGCGAGATCTAAGTCTATACCTGAGATAATAATAAATTCACCTCGCAACATAATACTCTCATATATTAAAGGATTAATTGATGGGGATGGGCATATAGATAGGTATGGAGACATAATATACTCAACAAGAAGTGAGCTACTATCAAAGCAGCTCTTTAATGTTTTATTATCGCTGGGTGTTCTACCAGCTTATACAAAAAATGGTGAAGATAACATTATAAGAATAGGGAAGTCTATATCCAGAACACCACCAGAGATATACATGTTCCTGACAAGTGAGGAATCAAGCATTAATGAGAGCTACAGTTATATGAAAAACATAGCTGGAATTGCTGCAGAACCAACGTATGGAATACCAATAAATGATAAACTAAAGGGATTACTCATCAAATATATGAATAAGGGATCCATAAGCTATAGCTCTAAGAACAAAACCATATCTAAGCAAAAGATGCTGAAGCTACATTCACTTACGAGGTCATTACCTGATGATTATGAAATTATAGCTTTCGGTGATGTGGCATTAGTCAAGGTTCTTAAGGTGAGTGAAGAAGATTATGATGGATACGTGTATGATTTCGCAGTTCCTGTAACAAACTCGTTCGTGGGATCCTATGGTGTAGTATATCATAATAGTGATCCTTATGGATGGTACATTTATAGTGTGTTTAAGGTGGGTTCAATAAACCTATCATATGAAAGTTTAAGATTAGCTACACCTGAAGCTAAGTTCCTTGGAGTTAGCATGACCGATGTTTTTGGACATAAAGGATTAGGTAAGCGTCCATACTTAAGTGAGGCTGAGAGAAGAAACTTCATAATTAAGGCAACAGCGAGGGACATTAAGAGGGCTAAGGAATTAATGAATTACACATGGTTCAAAACACCTAGGTGGAAGATAGAAATAGATATCTTCTTAAGCAAGAAAGCTAAGCTAGAGATTGAGGCATTAACGAGCAAAGGCTTGAAATTCCTTATGGACAAGTATTTACCGGAGAAGATACAAACTGGTGACTGGATTGATTAACAGTATAGAATTTTTAAGACCCTATCTGGAGGTTATTGAGAGTAAAATAGACCAGACAATGCTTAAATTCCATTCCAGCTTCAAGGAATACGAAGAATTTGTTGAGGAATCAGAGAAATACTCTTTCAGAGCATTAGTGGTTCCATCCTCTATAGTTGGTTATGTTGCTTCAATAACTAGGTACCCAGTAGTTGGTGTAGTTTGCTTTCCTTATGGATATTGCTCTCTAGCTTCTAAGTTGGAAGATATAAAGGATTGCGCTAGGAATGGCGCTAAGGAAGTTGATGTAGTACTTAATCTTATTAACATAAAGAGTGGAAGCATTACTGATGTTAGGAGGGAGGTTAAAGAGCTGGTTAAAGTTGCTCACGATCATAATCTTGGAATAAAAATAATAATCGAGACAAGTGTTCTTTCAGAGAGTGAAATCACACTCATTTCAAGAATAATTATGGAGGAGGGGGCTGATTACATTAAGACAAGTACAGGTTATGGGTTAAGAGGGGTTTTAATTAAGGATGTAGTCCTAATTAGAAATGCAGTTAGAGATAAAGTTAAGATTAAGGCTGCTGGAGGTATTAGGTCAGCTATAGATGCTGCATTACTATTACATTTTGGAGCAGACATTTTAGGTGCTAGTAGAGGTATTGAGATTAGTGAAGAAGCAAGAAAGTTAGTTAAGAGTTTTAAAAATTAACGTACTGAGTAGCTAAACTACTTTAGATTACTTAAAATTATACGTTTCTTAATGCTTTAATTATGGTGTCTTTAGTCAGTAAACCTAGTAATCTTCCTTCTTTGTCAACTACAGGTAATGTACCTAATCTATGCTTAACCATTATATCTGCAGCTAATGCTAAATCTTCATTTGACTCTATCGTTATTGGATTAGGTGTCATTACGTCTGATGCTAATGGTAATGCATATATTCCCATAATGTTATTGAATCCTTTATCAAGAAAGCCTACTCTTCGAATAAGTCTGAATGTTGAGCTCGCTAATCCACCTATGTTTACGAACATAACATCAGCTTTAGTTATAACTCCGACAACCCTATCCTCATCTACGACCACTACCTTACCTAAGCCACTTTCGCCCATTAAACTAATGACGTAATAAAGACTATGTGTAGTGTGTACCGTAGGTACTCTCTCAATCATGTAATCTGATACCTTAAACTTACCTCGATACTTCTCAGCAAACGCTCTAATGAGATCCATTTTAGTTATTATTCCATGTAGTTTACCGTTACGTTCTATAACAAGTAATGACCCTATATTTCTCTTAAGCATAGCGTAAGCAGCTGCCTTAATCGTTTTTGAAGGTTGAATAGCATAGACAGGACTAGACATGATCTCATAGGCGTAAATGTTAGTTAATGGCTTAATATATCTCTTCTTATTGTAGACTATTCTTACGAAATCACTCTTACTTATAATCCCTACTACACTATCACCATCAACTATGACTACCCTACCTACTCTATGCCTAATCATTAAATTACGTATATGTGCTAAATTGTCATTTTTTGAAGCCACTATAACGGGACTGCTCATGTATGAAGATATCTTAGGCGGCATTGTATCACCATTACTTAGCGAGGAGCCCGTAAAGTATATCCCTTTCAGTAATTATACCTTTAAGGTTACCCTCTTCAACAACTAATGCGTAATCAGTGTTTGCCATCCGCATTCTATCAGTAACTTCACCTATATCCATATCCTCGCTGACAACTAATGGATCTGAAAGCTTTATTTTTGAAAGAGGTATTGCAAGTAACTCACTTAACTTTTTACTACTTAACATTTCGAATACTTCATGCCTCCCTATTAAGTCTATGATATTTATCCAGGTAAGTACACCAACAATTTTACCTTCATTAACTATAGGTAATCTCCTAATACCACTAACGCACATGTCTTCTATTGCTGATCCTAACGTTTTATTGTAATTTGATACAATAACTTCCCTACTCATAACCTCACTAACAGTTATACCTGTACGTGACTTAGCTATATGCTTAATTATTGAGCCCTCACTCACTATACCTAATACCCTATTACTTTTACTATCGATGACGGGTAAAGCACCTATATTATTTAGTATCATTATGCTAATTACTTCATCGATACTAATATTCTCATTAACCACGATTATTTCCTCACTCATAATCTTACGGATTGGTAACTTAATAAAGTCATAGATTGATTCTATATTATGCTTCCTTATAATATCGCTCTTCTCACCAGCTAGTAAGTGTAGAATATCTGTACCACTCACTACACCCTTTAGTTCATCGTCAGTTGTAATAACAGGAACTAATCTTTGATTATATCTACTCATTACTTCACATACGTCAAGTATCGTTGATGCTAATGTAACTGTTGCTATATCTTTAGCTATTAACGGCTCTAACTTTGATATAGCCCTCCTTATGACTGTCTTAAAGTTTGGTTTTCCGTCACTTCTGAGCCATCGATTCCTTTCCTTAATTCTTCTAGGTATGAATTTCTTCATGCGCTCACCTCTTCATAAACTTTAACTCTAAGATTACCTTGGAAACATCACTTCTATCAATTATCCCTACGAGTTTCATCTCATCATTTGTGATGGGTATTCTACCTATGTCCTTCTTAACCATGATACTTAAAGCTTTACTTACATCATCGGTATAATGAAGAGTTATTGCAGGAGATGTCATTGCATCCCTGACCTTAACTCCCTTCCTTGGTCCACTCTCAGATTCTAATTCTATTCTAGTGTAGCCCTTCCTAATGAGGTCATGTTGAGTTACCATTCCGATGACTCTCACATCCTTAGGACTCCTTACTACTGGGAATCCGCTAATCCTTAACTCAGACATTTTCCTCCACAATTTCGAGATGTAATCCTCAGGTAACACAAATTCTACATCCTTAGTCATAATTTTAAATAGATCTAGTCCTAACTTCTCCTTTATTAAAGTTCTATGAATGGTTCTAAGAAATGAAGCTAAGGAGACGATACCTATATATTTATTATTTCTTGAATTGATTACAGGGGCGTACCACTCATCAAACTCTATCATTACTCTAATAACATCACTAACCATTTCATCATCTCTAAAAACTAATGGAGGTGTGTCCATCAAGTCTCTGACCAATGCATTAGATCTAGTTGAGGTTAACATGAGTACATGGGATCTCTTAATCACACCAACAACTTTATCTCCATCGATGACGGGTAACATAGATAGAGCTAAATCACGCATTAATGCTCTAGCATGTGTAACTAAGTCATTAGGTGATAATGTGGGATAGTGAGAATCAACTATACGTTTAACACGCAAACTAGCACCAATATATCTAGCTAGTTCGTACCTAAATTACTTATTTACTCTTAATAAAGATTGGATTCAACTAATAATATGGATCATTTCTTCACATGTATCTTAATTATCCTTGAATTTCCAGGTATCCTTGCAGTAATGTCTTCTAAGCTTAATCTACTTAACCGTGGCTCAGCTTTCTTTACCTTTAGTAAGAACTTCTTAGCTACTTCATTGACGTCATCATCTCCAGGTGCTATAACCATATAAGCGAATGCTCTCTTATTAACATAGTACTCAGGACCTGTGATTATTCTAAAGAACTTATTATCAATTATTTCAATACCTATAGCCAATTCTAGCTTAACATTCTTAATATAATTCTTCTTCCCATAAATCATGAATGAACCTTTAGGTAGGTATTGACCTGGTGGTGCAGCAGTGCTTACTTGATTACCATTAACCCAGAAGACATCTACTGAGGCTAGACCCAACTTCCATGCCTTACTATATGAGGCAGCTAGTACAGCTACTTCATTAAGATCTAAATCCTTTATGGTACACTTATCACTAAATATGATAAATACGGGAGCACCATGTATGTCTGCGTGCATGAATATATCATTATCCTTTAAATATCTCCTAACAATCTTCTCATTCTGCTCAGCATTTCGCCCACCTATAGCTAAGCAGCCATTACTTGTTACTATCCAGTGATAACTCATATACCACTCAATAACCTTTAAGAAAGGCCTCATCTCTGCCTTAACTTTAACTTTCTCTGACAACTTACTTATTTCAGCTTCAACTTCCCTCTTCTTTTCTAATATCTTACTCAACTTTTTCTTTAACGATGAAGCCTCCTTAACTAACTCAAAGTATTGCTTCTTAAGATCATCTCTAATACTTAATTTAATATCTAAACCGTTAATCATTAACTGAACGGTACCTTTCTTCTCATCATAGCTATTAACTCTACAAACGTTAAGTAAGTCTTTAAGCCATCCCTTCTCTTTTACAAATGCCCTACTACACTTAATTATGCTATCAATTAGTTGATAATTCCTACTTAACACATCAATTAATTTCTCAAGCTCTCTAAGCTTGTAGTAAGCTATTGAATAATCTATTAACATATTACTCAACACTTTATTTAGCCTTTCTCTCTCCCTTTCTATATTCTCTATTTCTTTCTTCATGATCATATATGTTGTTAAGGCTCTAAAATACTCGTCTATAGCTTCATTAAATGATTCAAATGCTACAAACCTTGTATTAGCTGGCCATAACCTCTGAGGTATGAAAGGATGAAAGCTTACATAAGAGTTATTCTCACTATAGACTATGACCGGTTCAGGATTATTTATGACGTTAATAATGAACTTTCTGATACTATTTATTATTGTTATTAATTCATCTTGCTCAATATCATTAATATTCTGATTACGTAGCTTATCATCAAGAACCTCATTTACTACCTCTGGTGGTATACCTAAGTACCTAATTAATACGGATCCAAGCTTACCTTTCTTAGGCAATGCTCTAAGTAAGTCATTAATTGATTCAGACAGTATGTCAGGAAATGTAGGTGGTAACATATACTTTAACCCTGTCTTAATGGTTCTGTCTTTAACGTCTAAAGTCTTAGATGTCATGAGTACTCTATAATCCTCATCCGTAATGACTAGTACACCTCTTGGTATTAGTTCTAGAATTAGTTTGATCCTACTTGAGCCTTTACGTAAATCAAAGATAATGATCCTTTCGAATTTATACTGCTTTACTGATGCTATCTGCGAATCTCTAAGGAATCTTCTAAACAACTGTATCTTACCTTTATGTGTTGTCTGTAATGTATACTTAGTTACATTAATTCTACTTCCAGGCTCTACATAAAGCAATATTAATCTTCCATCAACACCCCTAACCTTAAATAGATATTTATCCTCATCGACGCCGTAAACATTTATTATAAATCCATTCTCAAGGCTGCTAGCTATCTCCTTGACAAGCACAGCTACATCTAATGAAGTTAATGACTTCTTGCTAAACTCCTTCACCGATATCACCCTCGATACATAATATCTCACGTGACGAATATCTCTTACAGGAAGCGCTACGTAATTCATGAATTAATTTATTTAATAAGTCATCACTATTACATAATATTGTATAGAGCAATATCGTACTAACAAAATTCTTCCTAATGTAGTTCAGTATTGCATGGACATCATACCAGCACTTAATAACACTTATGAGAGCCACTATATCGACTTTAACATCACCTCTTAGAGGTGGATATGTTAAATCAGCGGCAATTAGCTCTATGATGATATTTAAACTCTCACTTTTCCTCTTGGCTATACTTAACTGTTTAGGAGATAGATCTAAACCTATAAAAAATATCTGCCTATACCTACCTAAGCGATCATCTAGGTATGAAGCTAATTCTGCAGTACCGCAACCAATATCTATGACCTTTAATAACTCATTACTGAAGTTGGTGCTGTATGAATCGATGTCCTTAAATAACATGAAATACTTTAATCTTTGTTCGTTACGATATAGATCATCATAAGTTTCTGATATTGTTTCATACCATTCAAGAACTCTAAAAACCTCCTTATCCTCTATGGATTTACTTAACCTTAAATATATGACCTCATTCGTGTAGCTTAATTTTTTACGATTAATGCTCTTCATATTATTGCTACCTGAAACTTTACCTATGAATTACGGTCATGAATATATCATAAATTACTACCCACACTATGAATTGGAATGCATAGAACATTATCAATCCCTTAGTAAACATCTCCTTAGTTGATGCTTCAGGGATTAGCACCTTATAGATAATTCCTGCAGGAATGAAATTCAAGAAGTATATTACTAAGAGCATATAGGGAGTTGTGTTTAAGACTATACTCATGATTGCTAATATGACTCCTAGTATTAAACCTGATAGCATACGTACCTTAATACTATCAAGTTTTAAGCTCAAATCTTTCACCATTATAGTCTCTTTGGATTACCCTGCTAACTACTTCAATTTAAATCATTTAAGGATTTCCTATTAAGAATTCATTACATAGTGCTCTTAACGTACTGTAATGTTCTTTAAATACTTCAGTACTGCAATTAGTAATTACGTAATCATGAATTTCGTTTACGGACATTAGTATTAACTTAAATTTTTCAACAGGCTTATTCACTACGTAAAGACTTACTACATTCCTCTTTAAATTGTATAATCCTATTACGTTATGTTTACCGTACTTCACTATAAACCTATACCCATCATAAGCTTTAACTAACTCACCCCTACTTCTAGCAAGTTTTAAAACTTTATTTTTATCGTCATCATTTTCAATCACTATGTGGAGTCTTACAAAACCTAAACAATAGTTACATAAGTTTATAACATCATTTATTTGAGGACAGATATTCTTTTTAAGGTTATGATTAAGTATTATTAAAAACTCATTAGTCTCTTGATTAAACGTTCTAATCCTCCCATTACAAACATTAACAAGCCTTGTGAATGTAGTGTAGAGTGGCTTACCAAGCACTCCTTGGAGCTCAACTATTATATTGCAACGCATGCCTCAGACCTAACGTAGATTAAGTCTGGAAGCTATTAATGCAATTAATTAGTGAGGATTAAATAGGTAAGTACCTTAACAAGTATGTGAGGAGGTATCTAACCATGGTGAAGGAGAGATATGAATGTATAGTATGTGGAAGGAAATTCCCTAAAGGTCAAGGTGTCGTGATAGATATTGGAGGAAAACTCTATACATTCCATAGCAAGAGTTGTGCGTTAAAATTTCTTAGAAGAGCCATTGAAGAAATAGAACCCTCACATATAATTAAAGCATTCGATAAAATTAGTAACGAGTTTAGGAAGGAACGAGAGGAAAGGCAAGCATTAAGAAGTAAGTCAATTTAACAGTATGATAATAGATATAAGGGTCTTACCGATACTAAATAATGGAACTTGATGATGAATGTGGCGGTCTCGGAGAGATGAAGACTTAGGGCCCTCTGAATCTACCTCTTTACTTTATGGACTTCATCTTAGGTAGAGTAACGCCTCTTTGACCCTGATACTTACCCCTATACGGTCTAGTTATTGGTGTAGTAAGCTTTGCGAATACCACATGAAGGAATCTCATACCGACAGTTAGCTTTAGCGGGAATGACGTACTAAGTATCTCTATGGTTAACTGACCTTCGAAACCTCCATCAATTATTGTTGGAGGCATCATTATACCAAGCCTTGCAAATGTACTCCTAAGTTCGACGAACCCCATTAATTCAGGGGGTACTGCTATATATTCTAAGGTGTGTAGTAAGTAACGGGTATTAGGCTCTAAGACTATGAAGTCGACAGAGTCATAGCACTCGTAATACTTACTAACATCAACACCTTCAGATATCTCTAACATCTCATTACTATCCAATATTTTACAGTAGCTACCTCCCAACCTTAAATCAAGTCCGTTTTCTCGAATGATTTTCTCATCAAAGGGTTCAACTTTTAACCTACCACTCTTAAGGTACGCTCTTAAATCGAAGTCCGACAGTATCATGGCTATATACCTCTTTCACAACCCTTTTTAACCATTTTAGGTAATTCAGGAATTATTTTAGAAGCTTCATTAATCATTCCTTTAACGACCTCCCTTATTTCCCATTGAGCTTTAGGTGATAATCTCAAACAAGCTATATGTATCAACTCTCTTAGATTAACAGTCATTATTATCTTAGTAGTTGTTGCTTGAGGTAGTATATATCTAGCATCCTCATAAGGTACTCCAGCATTAATGAATTCCTCATATACACGGTAAAGTTCCTTGACTTTACTTACATAGATATCCTCTAATCCTTTCTTAATAATGGTTTCAGGTACTACATAATCCTTCTCTGCAATGGAGTATCTTTGAGATTCCTGTGTATAGCTAGCTATTCTATGTCTTACTAGTTGATGTGATGTAACCCTACTTATACCCTCTATGAGGAATGTAAATACTACATGTTCAAGGACGCTTGGAAAGTCTACAGCCTTAATTAACCATTCACTAACTTTATCGTCAGGATAATCCTTAAGGTAATATTCATAACTCTTTTTAAGTAAAGCGCCTGAGGATGTCTTTATAGCTAAAACTATAATTCTTCTAGGATCTATATTATTGCCTGATGACCAGCTAATTAACCTAACTTTAGGCTGCATCGCATCTACCCGTATCTGACTCGCTATGAAGGTTTAATTTATAGTTTACAGCAAATAAAGCTTAAGCCCTAAGCTATGTCCTACACTTCCTTCTATACTCCTCTTTAAGATTTCTCTCGATAATTTCTCCCTCAGGCTCTAATTCACGAAATGTCTTTGTGTAGTACCTAAATATTCTTACCTTATTACTTAACCAACAATCAGGTTCTAAGCCTGCCTTTAGGCATGTCTCAGATAGGAATGTCTCCTCGTCCCAACAGTAATCTACCGGAACTTCAGGCAGTAGTAACCCCTTATATATGCCGTAATCAACCATTAATCCATCTCTACCTATAGCTACTTCCTTTACTAACTCGATACCCTTCCTATTTACTTCTTTAGGCTCAGACAATACTGAAACCTCTATTATGACTCTACCTAGCTCTTCAATGCTCATCGGAGGAAATCTAGGATCTTGTGTTGCAGCTGCTATAGCTGCGTTAATCACGTTCTTAACTAATGGTTCAAATGCTTGAGTATACCCTATACATCCTCTTAATTCATTACTTGGATACTCTAATATAGTAACAAAGGACATACCAAGTCTGAAGAGTTTTTCCGGGGTATTAGGTGGGGGCTTAATAACCTCTCCACTTCTTAAGTAAGCCTCGATAGCTTTCCTGGCAAGTTTAACTAGAAAGACTCCATCTATAGTAGATATTTCATTGGGATCTATGACCTCCCCCATCTCTAACACCTCTCCGTAGATTTGTTGATTTAATACTAATTACATTTTTATTAACTTTCTCTATAATTTCATTTATGGTTTTCCAGTGATTACCTTGCCAGTAAATCTTACCACACTTAGGGCATTTCCAGAATTTATCGTATTTAGCTCCAACACTTGGTGGTACAAATGATAAAGCTTCAGCCTTGGTTATTATAACTAAAAGAGTATTACAGTACGGACATCTAGTCTCCTTTTCCTTAAACTTAACTTCTATACCTGTCTTAAGGCTTATCTTAGTAAGTACATCAACTATCTCTGTGGAGTCTATTAAAATAGCTCTTAAGCCTCTCTTTCGAGCTCTCCTTACTAAGCTTATGTCCCTAGTTAGAATTACCCTATCATCTCTCTCAGCAATTCTTAAAATTTCATGATCTTTAATACTCCTAGAATATAGCGTATCATAACCTAGCATTCTTAACCATCTCGCTACATCACCGAGCATGCTATCCGCGATAAACTTCATTATACTTCACTCTAACTACACTTAATTACATCCTTTATTAATCTTAATTTAAGGACGAGACTATCTTTATTAGCAGGTCTAAGCAAGTACTTTATAAGGGAGCTATCCTAATAGTGAGGGGGTAATTATGAGTAAGGCGAAGGAGGAAGTAAAATGTGTTGGTGTCGTTCTTGGATATAGGAGAGGATCTAATACACAATACGTTAACCAAGTATTGATTAAGATATTCTCACCAAACATTAAGAATGTATCTAGTTTAATAGGTTCTAAAGTAATTGTTAGAGATAAATACGGTAATGAATATAGAGGAAAGATTATTAGAGCTCATGCAAGAGGGCGTAATAACGTAGTCATAGCGGTATTTAACACAAACCTACCCGGACAGGCTATTGGAGCTGAAGCATTAATAATTTGAGCTAATGTTATTAGACTTTACTACGACTCAATGCGACTTCCTCTTCAATCCTTCTTAATTGCTTCTTGTACATTTCCAGTAATTCATGAACGGTTGTTGCATCTTCAGGTCCTTTATCATCCCTAAACCTTATGAATCTTGGGAACCTTATAGATATGCCAGCGCCTTTCTTTATCATATCTTTACAACATGTATGTATAGGCGACAACGTTAACTCGGCTCCTATAATCTCAACAACTATTGCAGGTGTTAACCATACGTCAGGCTTCATTATTGAGTCAACTCTAGGATGTTTATGTGGTATTATGTAAGGTTTAAGTATTTCGTTAAGTCTAAGTAAATCTTCGTCAGTGAAACCTGAACCAACCTTACATACCGTTCTAAACATATCATTATCAGGATCATAAGCTGCCACCAGTAATGCTCCATACTTACCGGCTCTCCTACCCCTACCGGCAAAGGCTCCAACAACGACGAGATCTACTGTATCAGTCATTTCGCTCTTGTAATCTCTCTTATACTTAATCCATAACCAACCTCTAGCACCTGCTTGGTAAATTGCTTGCTTATGTATGGCCTTAACCATCACGCCTTCAGCGCCGTCCTCTATGGCTTTTAAGAAGAATTTCTCGAGTTCATTAGGATTATCAGTAACTATATGTTCAGCTATTCTGAAGGTATCGGTTTCATTGATAATCTTACGTAGAACTTCTCTACGCTCAACTATGGGTTTAGTTGTTAAATCTTCACCTTCATTGTAAAGTACGTCGAAGAGGTAGACAGCTACTGGGTAATCTTTTATGGCCTCATGTATGTCATGCTTTCTCTTCCTATGCATGAGTTCTTGGAATGGCTTCATTTCACCAGTATCTGGATCAATAGCTACTATCTCACCTTCGATAATTGTTTCATCACTCTTAACATTATTTAGTACCATTTCAACAACATCAGGGTATTGATGCGTTATGTTTTCAAGTCTCCTTGAGTAAATCCATACCTTATCTCCCCTCTTATGTATTTGAGCTCTCTCACCATCATATTTATACTCAACTAATGCTTTACCGCCAACCTTACTCATTATTTCGTGGGGATTACTTAGCCTCTCAGCTAGCATCGGTCTGATAGGTATGCCAACTTCAGGCTTTATCTTAGCGATGGACTTTATACCTTCACTAGCTAATAACTTAGCTATATTACCTAGGTCAGCACGTATATTGTATGCTCTCTCAATTATCTGTCTATAAGCTTGAGAGCCCCCATACACTATAGCTAAAGCATCCATTATTGTTGCGTCACCTATACCAAGTCTTAGCCTTCCTTCAATGAATCTAACTAAGTATCTAGCCTCTAAAGGTGTTGCATCAGCTATGAGTCCTGCTATTAAGTTTATCTTAATGTCTCTACTACCTTCACCGGTTGCTAAAGCTACCTTAGTTAACGTATTATAGACTCTCTCAACAGTTAGCTTAACTTGCTTTGTAGGTGTAACTAAGAACTTAGCTAGTCCTGTGGCTCCACCAACACTTGATCTTTGCTTTAAGTACTCGGCAGCTTTACCTAAATCACCAAATTTCTTATATAATGATTCAACTTCAGATTCACGTGCTCTAACAGCTTTAGCTATAGCTTTAATAAGTAATTTCTCACCAACACCTAACTCGGGCATACCTTTCCAGTCAGGCCATAATTTTCCTTGAATGAGATATACTACCTTATCTATCAATTCCTTAGGTGTTTTCCTAAATAAGTCAACTAATGCTAAAGTTAATTGAGTCCTACTAGTTATTCTTTCAATTCTATCAAATGTCTTAGCAAGTATCGATAACTCCACTTTACCCCCTGAAGACATACTTTATCAAAGTTAATTAGTTATTAAGTGTTAGGGTAATCACTTAAGTAATTAAAACTTAAATTTACTAATACGAGACTTATCATGCCAATGATGAGAACCCGGCAAGAAGGTTATTGATGCCTTATCAGTGTTACGCTGAGGTCAAGTTACTTTCTATGAATTTCCCTCCATAAATATCTGAGAGCTATCTCCAACTCCTTCATTAATGATTTACTATTAATGCCTCTAATTACTATTTCAGTGACATAGCCCTTACTTTCCTTAACTTCAAAATCACCTAGTTCTCCTAAGTCTTTCTTATCCTTAAGTAGCTGAATTAGGAATGAATTTAGTAGTGTATTATTTGATGGTATTGACTCACGTAGTATGATTCTAATACTATCTCTAAGCTTAACTATGTTTGCTACTATATCATTACCTATAGCAATAACTTTAACGTTATCGGGACTTAGTACTCTTTCTCTCATTTCTTCTTGGACATGTTTACCGCTTATCTCCATGAGTAATTGCTTGTATATATTTAATTCTCTTTCTAATTCCCTAATTCTCCTCTTCAAGAACTCTACAATTTCCTTCCTACTACTTACTTCATTAGCACCATTACCTTCATTTCCTCCTGCAATCACAATTAATCACCTATTGCTTAATGAAATCAAGTAACGTAAGTCTCCTACTTTCACTCCTAACCTCATTTAATGCCTTGACTATGAGCCTAAAATCATTTTCTAATGTCTCTCTCAACTGAGGATTATAAAGTGCTGCAGCTGGGTGATATGTAGGTATTACCTTAACTTTAAAACCGAGCCTTAAGTTAATCTCGTATACTTTACCTCTAACCTTACTAACACCTAACCATTTCTTACCACCTAGAGATTCAAATATGTACTTACCTGCATGATTACCTAGTGTGACTATTACCCTAGGTTTTACTAGAGATATTATTGAGTCTGTATGTATAGAGCATGCCTTAATTTCCTCATCCTTAGGATCTCTATTATTAGGGGGTCTACACTTGACTACATTAGTTATGAAGACTTCAGCTCTCTTCATATTGATATTCTCTAAGAGCTTATTTAGTAACTGACCTGCTGCACCTACAAATGGTCTTCCCATCTCATCTTCTCTTCTACCCGGGGCTTCACCTAAGAAGAGTATCTCAGCATTTAACGAACCCTCACCAGGTACTGGATTTCTTCGGTACTTATGTAATGGGCATAAATCGCAAGTTCTAATACGCTCAACTATTCTTAACCATATACTCTCCTTATCCTGCATGCACTACGCCAAAACTCTCTCCTCAACTAAGGCATTAAAATTTATTAAAATTTCCTTATGTTGAAAACTCATAGCTTAGATTTTTAAATTCCTTACTAACCATTTGAAGTAGGTGTCTAGTGTGGGGTTAAAGAAGGGTAAGTATGCTTATGTGAAGATAAGTGAGGGTAAATATGTTAAGGTTAGAGTATTTAAAGGTAAAGCTGATAACGTCCCTGATAAATACATAGTAGTTGGGCCAATAGTTAAGAAACCTCCATATACAGCTAAGGTGATAGATATACTTGAGTTACCTAAGGAAGTAGCTGATAAAATACTTAATGATGTATACATGATCACTAAGTAAATGAGTAAATATTTGCACGTTCTATGAACTCTTACTCTTTGGTACTGCTATAATCAGTTCTCTACTCTTATCTACAATACTAATTACACCCTTCTCCGCTAACATCTTTATCAACTTCCTAGCAACGGATACCTTAACGTTTAATGCTGACGCCAATGATGAGGGTGTAATCAAATCCGCGTTTCTAACTGTTCTTTCAGCCCTCCTAATTAGTGAATCATCTATTAGTGAAGGTAATACCTTTCTCTCTTCTCTAGGCTTCCTGAATAACTTAGCCTCTTTCTTCCTCTGCTTATCAAGTGCTGATAATGGTTTCTTAGGCTTACCTCCACCCATAACTAGCACCACTACTTCAACACTAACTAAGAAATTAAATTTTTAAATAACTACTCACCTAGAACCACCAATAACTCCAAAGCATAGACTAGAAGGAGAGTAGGTGACACCAGTTAGAGACTTGTAGATTTTTTAAGCTTCCTACATAATTTAGGTTAAATAGTGGTGTAGATTATGAGGTTAGTAACAGTAAAAATACCTGAGATTTATCTTGAAGGCATAGATGAACTTGTTAAATTAGGGAGGTACTCAAGTAGGTCTGAAGTCATAAGAACAGCTATTAGGGATTTATTAAGGAGGGAGTTATGGTCAAGTAGAATTGAGAAGGAGGATGAGTTCAATGATTATCCACGAATACTAAGGAGATTAACAATAAAAAGAATAAGAATTTCTTAACCATAGAGTATATCTCTTGTTACTCAAGCCCTCTTTAACAATTTTCATAGAATTATAGTTGTACTTTGAAGTCTTCCTTTATCTACATCTTTGAGTGTTTAACGATGTGATATACTAAAAGTCGTAAATTTTCCCCGATGCTAATAAGTGTCATTCATGAGTCTACTTTGCTTTAAGCTAGAGACTTTACTTATAATTATTTAAAACCTGATTACTATAGTTTCTTGGCGATGAGGAGGGCTGGTATTGCTGAGTAGTGAAGACAGGCACCAGAGCCGAGCCACCATTAAGGAGGGTGATGATGTTTTAATATATATCGATGAAAAGAGGTATAGAGTAGTTAGGGTTAGAAGCAATGAGTACTTTAACTCCGATAAGGGTTCACTAAACTTAAGTAATATAATAGGTAAGGAGTGGGGTGATGAGGTCGAACTTAGTACGGGGTCTAAAGCTTTAATTATGAGACCACTAATTATCGACTACTTTGAAAGAGGTCTTAAAAGAGTTACTCAAGTAATTTATCCTAAGGACTTAGGTTTAATGCTTATCCTAGGTAACGTAGCAACAGGTTCTAAGGTACTAGAGGGTGGTGTAGGTACAGGTTTCTTAACGATAACATTAGCTAGGGTGGTTGGTGATGAAGGACACATATATGCTTACGAAATTAGAAAGGAATTCATAGATGCAGCAATAAGTAATCTGAGAAGGTTAGGATTAGAAAGTAGAGTAACTATTAGACACGGTGATGTACGTAAAGATGTAAAGGAGTCTAATCTTGACACAGCATTTCTGGACATACCCGATCCATGGAATGCGTTAGACACACTCAGGAAGGCACTAAAACCAACTTCACCAGTGATTGTTTTCTTGCCGACAGCCAACCAAGTAATTAAATTACTTAAGGCATTAAGCAATAAGAGAGCAGCCACTGATATACGCATCTATGAAACTATGCTTCGTGAGTACATACCAGACCATGAAGCTCTAAGACCTAAAACCACAATGATAGCACATACAGGCTATGTGGTATTCTTCAGAATTCTTAAGTGAGAGATCAGCTCGGGGAGTTTTAATCACCCATCATCCCGTCTTGAGCTCATCACAACTCATACATAAGAGTTACTAGGGTGATTTTAAGCTTTAAAAATATTGTTTTAGTTATTAGCATTAGAATTTATCTTACAACTATACTTGCCATTCACCATCCTTAATTATTATACGTCCGTCGACGTAAACAGTAGGTTTTGTTATTATACCGTCGATATGTATTCCTGCCTTAACTTTACCTCCTATAGTGCTGTTATCGCCTAAGGCTATGTGAATTGTCTTATACACCTTTTCATCCATTAGAACGTTACCTACAATCTTAGCACCCGGATTTGTACCTATACCGAATTCCGCGATATTAAATGCCTCCTTCTTCCCTACAGACTTAAGTATTTCCTCAAGCTTCCTGGCTTCATCTCCACCTTCAAACTCTACTGCAAATCCATCTTTCACCGTCACCTTTACGGGTGTAGTGATCTTACCTATCCCAGCTATTGCTCCATCAAATACTATGACGCCATTTGCTGTACCCTCAAGAGGTGCTACAAATACCTCACCAGCAGGTAAGTTGCCAAAGGCTCCTTTCTCGGTCAGTATTCCCGTATCAGCTAAGAACTTCCTACCCTCAACACTAAAGGTTATATCGGTACCTAAGGGTGTTGTAACTCTAATCTCCTTCGCTCCTTCAAGAGCCTTCAACATTCTATTACAATAGTCCTTAACTATATTATAATCAACGCTCATGCCATCAATGAATATGTCCACGGTTATTGTCGGCATTGTCGCTCCTCGAACACCTAATTCAGTAGCTTTCTTTCTTGCTTGTGTATGAGTTAAACTATACTTTGTTGGTGCAACGAAGACGTCAACATATTTCCACATCTCAGCAATCGGTTGTGGAGGTTCCTCACCATGTCTAGTTCTAGGCTTCATAACTACATATATAGTTTCAGCACCAACCTCCCAACCAACATCAGCAATGACTCTACCTATTACTTCAGTCTCTATATCTGTTATTACTAGGAATTTCTCACCAGGTTTAACTCCGAGACATGTCTTAACAGTAACCTCAGCAGCTTTCTTTAACTTTTCCCTTAAATCCGGTGACAGAGTTTGTAAGGACATAATATCTCCTCAAAAACATACCTACGTAGAATAAAATAAAATTTAATTAACTAAGTAATTAAGAATGCAGATATATCAAAGAGTACATTAAAAGTAATAAGCTTAAATTTCACTCCGCAAACATCTTAGGAGTTACTTATGAAACCTTTATCAATTTAAGACTTAAAAAGATATTGTAATGCGTGCAACGTTCTTAGGTAGCAGTAGTAGAGGTTCTCTGAGAATGGCAATGGCTTAAAGCTTGTTGATGAGGTGGCTGATAACGATTACATAGTTACAGCATTAGCGGTATACTTCAAAATAACATTTCCTGTCGCAGTTACCTTATTTATCATAGGGTGGATAATGCTAATCTATGAAACATACGCATTATTAAGGTTAAGTAAAGAAGCTAAAGTACCTCTAGCAGTCTAAAGACTATATCATCCCCTAAAACAATAACTTTTTACTCATTATTTGCTATATATAAGTACTCATCCTTAGTTGAAGGTAAGCTTAACTTTCCTGACATCCATAGACATAAATAATAGCACTTCTCAATTATAGTGTAATCTCTACTAACAAATGTAACACTAAACTCCATACAAGCTCTATATTTTGGAAGCTTCATATATCTCCAACATTAAAAGCTTCCGTAAGTATTTACTCTTTAATATATGGCTTACCTAATGCTGGAGGAATTCTTGTTCTCCTGAAGAATATTGAGACAACAGCTAACGTACCTAGGTAAGGTATTATCTTAAAGAGATAAGCTAGTGCTGGTTGAAGGCTTACTATACTTAAGTGTATAGCTAACGCATCAAAGAATCCAAAAATGAAAGCACCAAGTATTGCTGTTAATGGGTTCCAGTTACTAAAAGCTACATTAGCTAATGCTATGAAGCCCCTGCCGGCTGAGATCTCCTTAGTGAACTGTCCCACCCAATCTATCGATAGGTAGGAACCACCAAGACCTGCTAGGGAAGCACCAATTATTGTGGCTAAAAGTCTAGTCCTCAATACATTTATACCCATAGCTTCAGCAGCCTTTGGATCCTCACCACAAGCTCTTAATCTCAATCCTAGACCGGTTTTATAGAGGAAATACCATACAATAACCGCTACAGCAATCGATGTTGGTACCAATGGGGATACAGCATGTCCGAATACTTTAAGCTTAGGTATGGTTGATACTGAGGGTGAATTACCGAAGGTCCCCCAAATGGTTACTAATGCTATAACACTCATTCCATAGGCAAATACGTTAAGACCGACACCAGCAACTATTTGATCTCCTCTTAGGTAAGTACTTATTAATCCATGAAGGGAGCCTATAGCCATACCCGTAACAACACCCGTGAGTAATGCTAATCCTAAGTTATTAGTAAAGTAATTAACAATCGTAGAGGTTAATGCTGACAGTAAGAATATACCTTCAATACCTATATTAACAACTCCGGATCTCTCATTAATTATCTCCCCAATAGCACCTAGTAGTAAAGGTACCATTGATGTAAAAGCCAGAAATACTAAATCAATAAGACTCTCAATGATCTCCATGAGCTATCATCCTCCTAGCTCTTAAGTAACTTAACGCCATTCTGTAGACATACGGTAGCGCTAGAGCCATAATTATTATACCGCTTAATGCGTCAGCTACTTCCTTAGGCGCGTTAAGTACCATTTGCATTGATTGACCACCAATTATTAGCATCGAGAAGAATACCGACGAGAATACTATACCTATCGGGTGCCCTCTACCCATCAATGCTACACCTATGCCATCAAATCCCATACCGTACATAGTCGTTAATAAAGTGTCTATGTAGTAGGTGAAGCCTAACACATTAAGAGAACCAGCAATACCCCCGAAGAACCCCCCTAAACACATGGCATATATCATGGCTCTTTCGGGATTTAAGCCAGCATATTTGGCTGCTTTAGGTGCTAAGCCTGAAGCTCTAATTTCAAAGCCTATCTTAGTGTGATAAAGTACAAAGTAAGCCAGTAATATGAAAACTAATGATATAGGAAATATTATGTGTAGTTTGAAGTCACCAATACTTATGAGTCCTAGTCTAGCACTTTGAGGTACTTTTATGGATTCGTGTGGTGCTAATGGATCATAAAAAGTGTTTGTTACTAAATATATGGTTAAGTAGTACAGTGTCCAATTAAGCATTATGGAAGAAATAACTTCATTAACACCCCTATAAACCCTTAGGACAGCAATGAAAAGACCCAGAGTCAAGCCAGCAATACCTCCTGCTATTAGAGCTAAGAACAAATTTCCAGTGTATATAGCTGTTAGCAATGATACTAGGCCACCTAAGTACATCTGTCCTTCACCACCAATGTTGAATAGACCAGCCATTAACGGTATCGAGAATGCTAGACCTGTCATCATTATGAATGTTGCTCTACTAAGTAGGTAATCAAGATCGGTGAATCCTCCACCAAGGAGTAAGGTTATACCCTTACCCGGGTCAAACCCGAGAGTATATAGGAGTAGGGTGGCAATCCCTATACCTAACGCTATCGATCCACATACTTCAACAGCAATTACTACATACTCACTTAATCTCCAACCCCTTAATAATGAACTTAATTTATTCAACCTTAACACCACCCATTAAGAGACCCAACTTCTCTAAGGTGAAGTCCTGAGGTTTACCTATAGCCATGATTTTACCTTCATAAATTACAGCAATTCTGTCACTAAGCTGTAATATTTCATCTAAGTCTGAAGATATTAACAATATTGCAACACCCATTTCTCTAAGCTTAATAAGTAATGATCTAATGTATTCTGTGGCACTAACGTCAAGCCCGTGAGTAGGTTCTGATGCAACTATTACCTTAGGTAACACAGCAACCTCACGACCAACCATTAATTTCTGCTGGTTACCACCACTAAGATACTTGACAGGTGTGTTTAACGATTCAACCACAACATTAAATCTACGTGTTAAACTACCTGCAAACTCTCTAGCCTTACTCCAGAGTATAGTAGTACCTTTACCTACAAAATCCCTTAATTTAGTTAATATTGAATTACTAATTACATTTAAGTCTAAAATTAAACCAACGCTTCTAGAATCTGGGATGTAGGATAGACCTTTACGGTACCTTAAATATGGTGGTAAGTTAGTTATATCTTCATTCTCTAGTAGGATCCTCCCTCTAATGACAGGTCTTAAGCCGGCTATTGCTTCAGCAAGTTCTCTTTGACCATTGCCCTGTATTCCTGCAATACCTAAAATTTCACCTTTCTTTAAAGTTAAACTTATACCTCTTACTGCATCTAAGCCTCTATCATCTTTAACCCATAAATCCTCAACAACTAATATAGGCTCCTTAGGGCTTATAGGGGCTTTCTTGAGTCTTAGAAATACCTCACGACCAACCATCATTTTAGCAAGGTCAGCCTCATTGACTTCCCTAGTATCAACTACACCTACAACTCTACCCTTTCTTAACACTGTTACTCTATCGGTTATCCTCTTAACCTCCTTAAGCTTGTGTGAGATAAATATTATTGTTATACCTAATCTTTTCAATCTAATTAATGTTTTAAATAATTCCTCAACCTCAATAGGTGTTAGAACAGATGTTGGTTCATCAAGAATAAGTATCTTAGCATTCCTCATTAATGTTTTAAGTATTTCAACTCTTTGTTGAACACCTATAGCTAGACCCTCAACCTTAGCGTCTAAAGGTACTTCAAAACCCACTTTACTCATTATTTCATTAGCTAATTTTCTTACGTAATCTATTGAGATACCTTTCTTTATGCTTGTAAGTGAGAGATATAGGTTCTCCAAGACAGTAAATGAAGGTATTAATGAAAAGTGCTGATAAACCATACCAATACCGTTTTTGACCGCATCCCAAGGTCCTCTAAAGCTAACCTTCCTACCAAAAACTCTTATTTCACCCCTACTAGGTCTTATCTCACCATACAGAATCCTCATCAATGTTGTCTTACCAGCACCATTTTCTCCAAGTAATCCGTGAATTTCTCCCTTTCTAACACTAAAGTCGACTCCACGTAAAGCTATTGTACCATCAGGGTAGACCTTCCATACATTTCTCATCTCTACAGCTAGTTCGCTCATGAATTGCACCTATCAAGTTACCTAGCTATAAATGAAGTTAGAAGAGAAAAAGTCTTAGTACTTTTACGTTGAATTACTCTATACTGCCCTTAGCTAATGCAGCATTAAGATTTCCTCTCTCTAACTCCTTTATTATTGCTAAGTACTCATCATGTGTCGTTGGAGTCTTAAATACTATCTCACCTTTTAGTATCTTCTCCTTAAGCTTATTAACGAGCTCCCATACGTAATCCTTAATGTATTTCTTCCTTAACTCATCAACTATCTCGACAACTTTATCAGGTGTTAGGTCCTTAGATAATCTACCAGCATTAGCTGCTTGCTCAGCAAACCATCTAACACCATCTAGATCCCAAATACCTACACCGCCTTCCTTAAGTCCGAGCGTTATTATGCCGCCCTTCCACGTACCTGTGACGACCATCTTGATTGCGGTATATACAGCGACATCAACTCTCTTAGCACCGCTTAGTGGTATATGGTAAGGATCAATCCACTCTTGTGAAGCATCCTGACCTATGGCGAAGACGAGTTCGCCTCTTTCTTTATGCCATTCCTTTACAGCCTCAAACGCACCCAGATGTGTGGCTCCAGCTAAGCCGTAAACTACCTTCGCACCTCTCTCTAGTAACTGCATAGTGTATTGCTTGCCTACAGCTGGGTCTGTGAACGTTCCTGTGTATACCCAGAGGAAGTTAACCTTCTTACCAGTCATCTTCTCAAAATACTTAACGCCAAAGAGGTAACCTATGTGGAATTTCCATAGTGGAGGTATGTCCATACCAGCTAAAGCAGCTACAGTATCACCTCCAAGGGCGTAGGCCATACCTGAAGCTATTATACCTATTAATGAAGCACACTCTTGCTCCCTGAATAGTATATCAACTTCATTAGGTCTCACAACACCCGTTGTAGCATCTATTAATGCAAACTTTTGTTCAGGGAATTTATCAGCTGTCTCATTAAGTGGAGTGGTCCATAAGAACCCAACAAGTACTAGTAAGTCATATTCTTTAGAACTCGCTAACTTCTCAAGTAGAGGTTTCATGTCAGCTAATGACTTAGGTGTCAGGTATGTAACCTCAACACCTAACTCCTTAGCTGCTCTCTCAGCTCCTAACCATGCCATATCATTAAAGCTTAGATCACCTCTACCACCAACATCAAACAATATAGCTACTTTGAACTTCTTAGTAGGAGGCGTCGCGGTTATGGTAACGGTTTTAGTCACAGTTATAGCCTTTGTTACAGTAGTTGTGACAGTACCTGTAGCTCCGGCAAATACCGTTGTTGTCTCAGTTATAGTGGACGTTATAGTCACAGTAGATGTTACTACACCCCTGGGTACAATAGCATATACTATACCTGCAACAATTGCAGCAACGATTATAGCTGTAATCACTACAGCTAGAGGTGTCGAGATACCTCGATAAGTCATGTTAATACCCCAAGTACCCTATGAAATAAACATTTATAAGGATGCGTTAAGTTTGCTATGTCAAAGAAGTACTCATAGGAAAATAGGTATGTTTACTTAACTGATGCAATTATTACACATCCTAGATAAGTAATAATTTTAAACTTCAACACAAGAAAGGTTAGGTAACACATGTCGTTACTAGCTATCTTAGCAATCATAGGATTACTCATAGGATTACTTTACGGTGTCATAGTAAAAAAGAGTTTATTAATAGGTATAGTAGCTGGTATTGCCTTAGCGATCCTATTTCCTATAATCTTCATCATAGCTACGTTCCTGTTAGCAATAGTAATAATTATTGCCATAACTTTACTCATAGCAGGTATACTAAAGGTTATTTAAGGTCATCAAGGAAGAGGGTGACGATTTTTAGGAAGTTAGGATTATGGCAAATATCAATGAGAGTATTATGAGTGCAGATCCTATAACACCTCTTCCTGTAATCCTTTCCTTAAGTAGCTTAACAGACATTATCTGAGATAACATTGGCGTGAGTGCGGTTATTAATGATGGAACCATAACACCTAGCTCCTTAAGTGCTAGAGTAAACGTCACAAACCCCACGAAGTATGATGTAAAACCTGAAATAACAAGTACAGTTAAGGCTCTTTTAGTTACCTTAACCACTTCATTAACACCTAAACCTAAAAGTAAGGGTGTTAGAAAGAACACTCTTAAACCAGCAACTGTAATAGGGCTTTCACCCATGAAGTTGACTAAATATGATATCATTATAGTACTTATAGACCAAGCTACTGCTGCATTATAAGCCAACATAATACCTCTACGATCAAATATCAATTTCTCATCACTAACTAATATGTAAAGACCTAATAAAGCTATAGGTGTTAAGTATATTGCTTGAAATCCCCTCATATCACGGAGAATTATGGCATTAAGTATTTGAGATATGAGTATGTACTGATAGGAGAGTAACGTAGCAAAACCAGCACCAAGTCTATCAATACTAAGTATAAACGATATATCACCTAACCCTGGACCTATTAAAGCCGAAGTTATGATTAGCAATAATGCATAAAGTGTTGGACTCTTAAATCCAAGATATAAGAATGTAATTAGGTAAATGAATGACGCACTTAAGGCTCTAATACCGTTAATTAAGAATGGACTCCTTAAATCTTTAAGACTAACCTTAATAAATAATGAAGCTGTGGAGAAGGCTGTAGCTGCAATCAGCGCCTCACTTATACCTAATATATTACTAAGCATTCCTACGGTCCCTAGAACTAGGTAATACCGCCCTTTAAACTATTGTTTTTAAAATAACATTAGGGTCAATTATGAAAGACTTATGTACTTAGCTTTAAAATGTAGTAAGGGGTTTTACAAGGTATGGTTGATCTGATTCTAAGATCTAAAACCGATGTTGAAGACTTTGTTCGTGGTTGTACATTCTTGGGGACTGGTGGCGGAGGCCCTCCGGAGGCTGGCTTAAAACTGTTGCTAGAGGATCTTGAAAAATACGGAGAAATAATTATACATGATGTTAATAAAGTAAGAGATGATGCTTGGTCATGTACTACTTATCTAATGGGGTCAATTGCTCCTAAAACACCTGAAGTTCTTAAGAAGATGAGTGAGTTAGGTTTAACTAGGAAGATAGGTTTAGCTGAAAAGATACTTTCGCTAGCTGTCCTAGAGCTAGAGAAATACTTAGGTGTTGAGATAGACGTTATAGTTCCCGTAGAGATTGGTGGCGGAAACACACCCGGACCCATTGATGCAGCCTTATCCCTAGGTAAGATTGTTGTTAATGGAGACTTTGAGGGAGAGCTATTCCTGAGTTAAATCAACTAACAACACATATATACAACATACCTCCTTATCCAGCCGCTTACGTTGATGAATATGGCAATAAGACCATCATAGTTAAAGCTATAAACTACCCGATGGCTGAGAGAATAGGTAAGCAAATAAGTGTTGCATCCTTCGGCCTTGTTGCTGGTGCAAGCTTAGTAATGAGAGGGAGTGAGTTAAAGAGGGTAATAATACCGAACACCCTAAGTGAAAGTTATGAAATAGGTAAGTCCATAAGAGAGGCTCGTGAGAAAGGTGAAGACCCTGCAATAGCTGTAGCTAAGAAGGTTAATGGATGGATATTATTCAAAGGTATAGTAAGGAAGAAGGAGTGAGAGGATAGAGAGGGGTACATGTGGGGTACAACGTATATTGATGGAACGGACGAGTTTAAAGGTCATACGGCAAAGATATGGTTCAAGAATGAAAATCACATTATGTGGTTCAATGATAAGGTGATAGCTACGAGTCCCGATATAATAGTAGTTATAGATGCAAAGACAGGTGAACCGATAACAAATACAGTCTTAAAGGAGGGCACTAAGGTATCCGTTGTGGGATTGAGAGGACGTGAACAATTTAGAACACCTAAAGGTTTAGAAATATTAGGTCCAAGACATTTCGGATTCGATATTGAGTATAAGCCTATTGAAGAAAGAGTTAAGGAGTTCCCCATAATCAAGCCTTAAATGTTAACTCCTCCATACTTAATTAGTCATCTATTTTTCTCTATAACGCTAGCTTCCCATGAGTTGTTGAATATCTTGTTAGGATTATAGTATTAGGGATAACTATGGTTAAAAGTTATGTACTTGTTACAGGCGGTAGTAGAGGTATAGGTAGAGCTATTGATCTTAAGTTTAGTAGTGAGGGTTACTATGTAATATTTACGTACTTAAATAGGTTAGATGCAGCTAATGAACTTTAAAGATGCTTAAAAATGTAGGTGGTGATGGATTTTACGTAAGAATGGATGTAAGTGATGAGTTAAGTGTAAGAAAACGCTATGAATTAATTTCAAGTGAAATCCCCTATCCTAATGTCTTAGTTAATAATGTAGGCGTGCTATCAATGAAGAGTATTGATGGGTTAAGTCTTGATGTGTGGGAGTACGTATTAAGGGTTAATTTAACAGGTACATTCTTAGTCACTAAGTACTTCTTACCGTTACTTAAGGAAGCGCCATGGGTGGGTATAGTAAACATAGCTAGTTTAGCTGAGCAAACAGATCATTCAATAACATCGGTAGCTCATTATGCTGCTAAAGGAGGTGTTATAAGGCTTACTAGGAGGTTAGTTACGGAATTAGCACCTAAGATAAAGGTTAATGCGGTAGCGCCTAGTATTATTGAGACAGACATGGTCAAGAACGTATTAGACACACCTGAAAAGCGTAAACGTATAGCTGAAATGCATCCATTAAAGGACATAGGTAGGCCTGAGGATGTAGCGGAGGCGGTCTTCTTCTTAGCAACCCCTAAATCAAGATTCTAGCAGGCCAGGTATTAGGAATTAATGGCGGTAGATTAATATGTTGATTAACGTCTTCCCCTTAACAATATAGATGCAATAAGCGCCATCAACGGTAATGTAGTCATGACGTAGAGCGGTGATTCCGTAGAACACACACCTAGTAAGTCATATAGGTAACCTGCTATTGCTGAACCAGTTACACTACCTAAGTTCCCTACTGCATTAACTATACCTAATACTAAACCGCCTAGCTTGAATTCAGTAATTGCTGCTCTCCTACTCACGGATACCACACTCGAAGATGCTATGTAAAACAGTGATAACCCAGTAATTGCTGCTTCCCCTAATCTTACGCTTAGAAGAATTGAGCCTAAGGCACCTAGAAGTGATGATACTCTAAGTGCTAATACATTACCATACTTATCAGAAAGCCAACTAATTAAGTAGGCACCCATTAATGAGCCTAGACTAGCAATACCGACTAATTTAGCTACATAAGACTTACTTAGACTCAAGCTCTCACTCAGATATATGTAGATTAAATCCCCCCTAACTATAGAGGAGAACGTACTTATCCCTAGAACTATTAGCAGTAATAGTATCGCTGATACCATGAATCCATACGTACTAGCACATTCCACACCCTTTAAATCTAAATTACTATGTGTTCTCTTAATTTCCGACTTAATACTTAGAGTCTTCATAGCTACGAGGGCTATGATACCTGACAATACGTACATAGTTGAAGAAACAATTAATGATAGCGTCAGTTCCTGTTCGGAAATTAACGAGTATATAAAATTACCTAAGACACTACCTAACGAACCTAAAGCAAAGTATACAGCATATACCCTACCCCTAATGTTTTCACTTACCGATATGCCTAGGACGTATTGAACTAGGACCCATGCTGTACCGTTTAGGAATCCCTGACATAACCTAACCGTTAATAGCCACGCAACGCTCTTTACAAGACCATACAGTAGTACTATGAACCCATTAATTACGAAAGATGCTGTGATTATTAAACTCAGGAGAAACTTTCCAGCCCTGCCTGATAAAAAGCCTGCTAATAGGGACGCTACAGCTCTAGCAGCAAAGAATATCGAGGTTAGAAATCCTACACTAAAAGCTGGTGCACTTAAAACCTCTCTCGCATAGAAGGCAATAGCTGGTACACTAACCCTGAAAGCTGTAGTACCTACGAATGCAAGTAGTACTAATAGTGTAACACCATAATTAACGGTTCTCTTATACATCAAGTAAGATATTAATGCATAATTAAAATTTCCTGACATTAATTACCTTTTTCAGAGACACCTATAAAATCATTTCTAGAATTTCCAAGAATTTACTACTTAACCTTGACCATATAGGTGAGTCAGGAAGTGGTATGGAGCTTAGATAAGAGGATGCTATATCCCTTAAAAATGGGATCTCGACCCACTTCACCCTTAACTCCTTAAGGATCGATCGGAATTTATTCTCTATTATGGGCGACATACCAGCCTTATTCAGAACAGCTATAGTCCTATTAAGCTCAATTACTTTAGTTAGCCTCATGAAATCGTTTAATGATAGAGGTGTAGGTTCAACTACACATATATACTTATGACTGAACTTGATAAGCTTCTTTATCAGGGCGCTCGTACCAGCTGGTGCATCAATGAAGGTAAGCTTAATGTTGGTATCTACTTCTAAATTCTCACATTGCTTTAGAAGCTCAATAATAACTGTATCCTCTCGCCTCTCACCAGGTCTTAACTCGCCAATAATTATTGGTAACGACTTTAATTGAGTTCTTAGAATCCAACCAGCGATATTGCTTCCCTCTCTTATCGCTTTAAGGGGGCATGTATACATACATAAAGAACATCCTTCGCAAAGTGTGTCGATGAGTAATAGGTCTTTGTTAGGTATAAGTACTAATGCATGGGTAGGGCAAGCTTCTACGCATTTACCGCATAGATTACATTTACCTTTATCAATTACTGGTCTAAAGCTATATACTGTACTTATGGGTTTAGGCTTTGGTGCGCCAAGAGTTATCCATGTACTAGGATTACCTATGTCAGCATCCACTAGAAGTGTTGGTAACCCCCTTAATGATGCTAAATAAGCTAAGTTACTTGCTATGAGTGTTTTACCAGTCCCACCTTTACCTCCAGTAATGAGTATCCTCATTATATCTAGCCCATAAAGTCTTCATATAAAACATTGAATATGTTCATTAACTTCTTGGATACATCGCTATTAGGTCTATATTGTAGGAGTGGAGTCATGTTAGCATAGCTTTCAAAAACTATATCATCAAAGGGTATCTCACCTATAATGTTGAGATCTCTCTTTAGAGATTTTGGTATGTTGGGGTTTAAATCATACTTATTTACTAATGTAGCATAGTTTACATGTAGCGTCTCAGCTACATGTTTTAATCTAAGAGCACCTTGGATTGATTGAGGTGTTGGCTCTGCAACTATAATCAATAAGTCAGCACCAGTAATGCTTGATATTACTGGGCAACCTATACCTGCGGCTGCATCAATTATGAATAACTCTGAATTGCTATAGAGTTTCTTAGCTATTAATTTAAGTTCGTAAACAAGCTTACCACTATTACTCATACCAACTTTTAACTCACCACTAATGACTCTTATACCATACTTAACGCTACCAGCTACTATCTTACCTACACTATAGCTAACCATATCTATAGCTCCTACAGGACATGCAGCAGCACAAACACCGCAACCCTCACATTCCTCGATATTCACTCTTGGTACATTATCAACTAGTGATATAGCAGCAGATCTACATACCTTAGCACATAAGCCGCAATGAATACACTTAGAAGTGTCTATTACTGGTCTACGGGCAGCGTGTGATTTAACCTCATAGTCGATCTTAGTATAACCGCCAAGAGCCAGAGCTAGATCAGGTGCTTCGACATCAGCATCCACACCAACGCATTCTCTAGACTTGATTTTTGAGAGGTAATATAGTAGGTTAGAAGCTACGAATGTTTTACCAGTCCCACCTTTACCGCTAGCTACGACTACCTCCAAGTATTCTACACCATAGCTAGTCCAGCAGTACGTAAGGCAGTCCTTAATGGTGTGCCTGGTTGTGCAGGAATAATCCTCACACCAGCTTGCTGAAGAACCATTGATGCGTTAGGTCCCAAGGGAGGTCCTATAGTTACTGAAGCTCTTATCGTTAATATCCATTGAGCTATAGCAACACCAACACCATGAGCACCACTAGCGTAGGTGTTAGGTATGATGTTTAAATTCACCACACGACCCCCAACTATATCGATAATTGCTAAGAACGGTGCCCTAGCAAACCTAGTAGATATTGGTGACTCTAGGCCTTGATTAGAATCAACAGCAGCTACAACTCGCAACGCACCGGGAGGTGGTGGCGGTAATTGAGGTAGTGGTTGAACACCACTAGCCGACTCCCAACCCCACCTACCTCTACGACCATATCCGCGACCCCTACCATGACCATATCCGTAACCCATACTCAACGCCTAAACATTAGGTAAACCAGCAATAATATATTTTGTGCAAATGCACATTTTTATAAATACTTTATAACTGATTACATACACTAACGTCATAGAAGAATCAGCTTGACCAATCTTCATCACGCATCAGCGATAGCTGGTTACATCACCTAAGCTGAAATTTACACGCGGTCTCTTAATCTTAATCATTAATGCCCAAGTCAGTTAAGAAAGTTATCACTTATATTCTTGTGAGGTACTATTTAGGAGGCTATCAAGTTTATATAGGGGTTCATTATGAGGAGCGATATCATTAAGAAAGGTATTGAGAGGGCACCGCATAGGGCTCTCTTAAGGGCTGTAGGTTTAAGTGATGATGACTTTGATAAGCCTTTCATTGCTGTAGTGAATAGCTACTCGGAAATTGTTCCCGGGCATAAGCATCTAAGAGAGGTAGCTGAAGCTGTAAAGCAAGGTGTAAGAGAGGCTGGTGGTGTTCCTTTTGAGGTTAACACTATAGCTATATGTGATGGTATCGCCATGGGTCATGACGGTATGAAATATTCACTTCCATCGAGAGATTTAATAGCTGATTCAATAGAGCTTGTCGTTAACGCTCACAAGTTTGATGGTATGGTGCTCATAGCTAGTTGTGATAAGATAGTTCCAGGAATGTTGATGGCTGCAGCCAGGCTTAACATACCAGCAATAATGGTTACCGGAGGTCCTATGTACTCTGGATGCTTCAGAGGTAGGAGGGTAGGAGTTGCTGATGTGTTTGAAGCTGTTGGAGCTTATAAGAAGGGCCTCATAACACTTGAAGAACTTACGGAGATCGAGAAATCAGCGTGTCCTGGTCCAGGTTCGTGTAACGGTATGTTTACAGCTAATACCATGGCATGCCTAACTGAGGCTTTAGGTATGTCTTTACCGGGTACTGCATGTATTCACGCAGTAGATTCAGCGAAATTAGCTATAGCTAAAGAAGCAGGTAAAGCCATTGTCAGACTCATTAATGAGAGTTTAACACCATCAAAAATAATGACTTATGAGGCGTTTGAGAACGCAATAATTGTTGATCTAGCTTTAGGTGGTTCTACAAATACACTACTACACCTACCTGCAATAGCTCATGAGCTAGGTATAAGGCTTGATTTAGATATCTTCGATAGGTTAAGCCGTAAAGTACCACAACTATGTACTTTAGTACCTAATGGTCCCCATACCATGGAGGATTTAAGGAGAGCTGGTGGTGTTCCAGCATTGTTGAAGGAGCTTGAACCCCTTCTCCACTTAGACGTTATGACGGTTACGGGTAGAACTCTTAAGGAGAACCTTAAGGGTGTTAAAGTTCTTGACTATAACATTATTAGACCATTATCAAGACCCGTAAGGAGTGAGGGTGGTATAGCTGTACTAAAGGGTTCACTAGCACCTGAGGGTGCCGTACTTAAGATTGCTGGTATACCTGAGCATCTAAGGGTGTTTAGAGGTGTCGCCAAGGTCTTTGATAGTGAGGAGGAAGCTGTTAAGGCGGTTCTTAGTGATGAAATTAAGGAGGGTGAGGTAGTTATCGTTAGGTATGAGGGACCTAAAGGAGGTCCTGGAATGAGGGAGATGCTATCAATAACAGCAGCTATAGCTGGTATGGGATTAATAGAGAAGGTAGCACTAGTAACTGATGGTAGATTCTCAGGAGCAACTAGGGGGCTATGTATAGGTCATGTAACACCTGAAGCGGCTGATGGAGGCCCCATAGCACTAGTAAGAAATGGCGACGAAATACTCATAGATATACCGAACAGAAAAATAGAATTACTAGTACCCATCGAAGAGCTCAAGAAGAGAAGACAAGAATGGAAACCACCAAGTAAGGCAATGAAGGGATACTTAGTAAGATATGCAAGACAAGTAATGCAGGCATCTAAGGGAGCTATCTTAACTACACAATAATAAGTACTTCATCATACTATGCAGAACATCCACTATTGAAAGGTAATAGAAGATTAAAGGTTCAAGAGGACCTACATAACTTTCTTCAAATCATTATAGGCGACTTTTATCTTACATCTCACTATGAACTCCTTCTGTTGCTTAAGCTTAAACATACAGTAATCTCTACACACTTTATAAACACCATTCCACGGCAACAGTTTTTACTTCTAAGCAGTTTCCTTCTTTACTCATGTTTGCCTGAACATACTTGTTAACAAATATATCACACCATTGCTTTAAGTGAAGTATTGTTCAATGTGTAAGTTCCTTGGGTAAGTTGGAAGTCCTTCTACAGGAGGAAGCTTTAATAAAGTAAGTAATGTGTGGTATCAAGTGTTTGTAGTAATCCATAAGCTTTAAACGTTATGAATGTTAAGATAAAAAGAATTTGCTTTCTTATCTTTTGCTATGTCTCCTTCCTAGCTTTAGAGGTTCTCCAAGCTCTATAAACGCCTAGTCCTAGCCCAAGCACATAGAATAGTATGATGCCCAAGACTAACATGCCGATCGCTTCAGTACTTAACCCAGGCATGTTACATCACCTTCTCTTCTTTCCACTTAAAATCTGATATTACTGTTGCTGCTATTATTATTATTACGACCGTAAGTATTGATACAGGCGATACATGGACTGTAGTGGAAAGTCCCCAACCCAATACCACCAATAATACTATTGGTGTTATGATCTTTATGAGCACATCATACCATGGGCCAAGCTTCCATTCAGCATCGGGATTAACATGGTCTCTGAGCGCCTTCAGTCCAAGGAAGTAACCAGCTATAATTGCCTCAAGTAACACAATCCATACAGCGTTAGTACTTCCAACCATGAAGTCTACAGGGTCTATTAGATCTGGTCTGATAGCGAATAATAGGCTTATTATGTAGGCCAGCACTGAAACAGCTGTTCTTTCTCGGTATACCGAACTTATCATTAAAGGCTCTATATACTGGTTCTATTATTGATATTAGCGATGTATACCCAGCAAGCCATAGGATTATGAAGAATATCGTACCGAATATCGCTGTAGTGAGGGGTGCACCTAGGAGGAGAGTTACTGCGGTAGGTATTGTTACGAATGCTAAGCCAGCACCACCTAGTGGTACTGGAAGATCAGCTGGTGTTACAACATTCATTACATGCATTAAATACCCTATAATACCCCATGTAGCAAATGCGAAGAAGAAGCTGAATCCACAGTTAGCAAATGATGTTATCCATGCTGAATTAGGTATTTCAGATTTGGGTGGTAAGTAGCTTGCATACACGATCATGGTGGTTCCAAATACACTCAACGTAAATAGTATCTGTCCCGCAGCATCTATTACGGCACTTCCGCTGAAGGCCTGGGCGGTAGGTGTTAATAGCCAATTAATACCTATGTCGCTACCAGGAAGTGTTACCCCTCTTATAACTAATATCGCTGATAGTACCCATAAAATCGGTATAGCATATGTACAAGCCCTCTCGATACCGCTTGCTATGCCGGCATAGCAAGTATACCACGAGATAAGCCAAGTTATTGTAAGTCCTATAATTACAAATACAGGATTAGATATTAGTGCTTCAAATGTTGGTCCTACACCCTCAACGGTTTTCCAAGCAACAGTTGCTGAGAGGCCTATGTAGTCCATTACCCAGGCTAAGACTACCGAATAATACGTACAAAGAATGAACGTGTTTATTATGGCTACCCAACCTATAGGCTCTAAACCTTCTCTAATCTTCCTAAAGACTTTAGGTGTTGCGCCTCTAAAGTAATATCCTAGCATAAATTCTAGAATCATCAACGGAATGCCGAAAACCAACAGAAATATTATGTAAGGTACTAAGAATGCACCACCGCCATTTCTATAGCAGAGCCAGCTAAATCGCCAGATATTTCCTAAACCTATCGCAGAACCTATCGCAGCTAAGATGAAACCTCTTCTTCTCCTCCAGTATTCTGAAGCAGAATTCGGATAATGACACCCAAACTCTTTTTTAAGGATAGAAAAATACTTTTCTCTTTTTGAAATGTTTAATCATTCATGATAATTTTATACTCTCTTTATAGCTAATCTATGAAGAAGTGCTTAGGCTACCTTCATATGATTTCATACTAAATATTATATTCTACAGTTTAGTATTATTAGAGTAATAAAGAAAAGTAATTAAGAAATTAAAACTACTACTAAGCCACCTCGCGTAAACAATAATGATTTCATAAGTGCTTCATGAGGAACAAAGCTAAAAAGTAGCCTAAGGGCTTAGTTAGTGCTGCCAAATCCTTAAATGAGCAACTTGTTTTTGCTGAAATAACTAAAAGGCTGAGTCGTAACAGGCATTCTAGCTGAGAAGTACTAAACCTAACCTATAAAGTCATAAAAATGTGCAAGGCTAGGGTCGAGGTAATTAAGTGCATACGCTTAAGCACCTAAACGAGATAAACAAGACCTCATCCAACCTAAATAAGTTAGCTATTGTCCCTAGTTTAGAATAAAATACCTTTCTAACCAGTAAAGTGGTTAGGAGCGTTATGATTACTCATTACCCCTTCTTGAGGGCTTATTAATATGTGGTAACTTCCTACTAGGTAGTTAAGCCTAACTAGTGAAACTTGCTTTGATATCTTTATATCGATGCTAGCACTATTCTCGCAGAGACCAACGTACCTCCTATAATGTGTTTTGGTTTCAGTTCTCCCTTGTTGATTACTCTTGTTAGTGCCTGAGTGAGTATCGGTGTTAGTGCTAATGCTATTACTGAGGCAGATATTCCCGCCTGCTTTACTGCATAAGAGAAAAGTGGTACCCCTACTACTAGGCTGATTGCTCCCGTGATTATGGGGGGTAGCCACCAAGTTCCTTACGGTCTCGTGTCTCATAACTCACTTCTCCAGCATCAATTCGATCGACATGAAAATTGTTGATGTCGTTAGTATTAGTAGGCGTAGGGTAGTCATTAGGATGAGGTCATCAATCCCTAGAGCATTTGATGGATTGCAATTAAACATCACTAAAAACACATCTTTTGCCGTAAAACTCTGCTGTAATTACATTTATCATGACAGTATTAAAGACCGTTGAAGACGTGTATAATTAGTTATCATCAATACATTGAAATTAGATTTAGCACTTAGAGCACAAGCGGGTAGGAAGCTTCACCATAGAGTAGTTTCCATTGGAACACTACTAGACATTAGGTCAGGCAGTAACGCCTTAGCTAGTAGTTAAGGCCTTCCCGTGATTTCCCTTAGCTTCTTTGACATAAACTCTCATACCATCGGTGTGAAGGGAGTAAGAAGACTCTGATCCGAGCTAGTTAGGTTGCTAAGCAATGCATCTAATAAGGGTGGTGAAGGGAGATGCAGAGTCCGAGACTTAGGGGCTAATACTAAGTAGATAAAAATTAGTATACTTACTTATTCTATTAAATGGATATTGGGGATTCACTTCTTGAGAAATTCTTTCGCTATTCCATACGCCTTTATGGCATACATTAAGGCAGGCCCTCCACCCATTACCACAGCGACTTTCAATGCATCAAGGATTTCCTCTTTAGTTGCCCCAGCGTTAATAGCAGCTTCACAGTGCCAGAGGATACAAGGTTCACAACGTATAGCCACCGCTATTGCCAAAGAGATAAGCTCTTTTACTTTAGTATCAAGAGCCTTCGTTTCTTCAGCAGTATGAACATATTTCAGGAAATTAGACAGCTCTGGCGCAGAGTCAACAAGTTCTCCTGTCTTTTTCTTTATCTCTTCCAAGACAGATTTCCAGTTTTTATCGCCAGGCATAATTATCGCCACTATACATTTACGACTATAAATATAAGTTTTTACCAAAGGGGCCGGATTTCACTTTCAGTACTGGATTAGGTCTACTTATATCAGGAACTTAGTTACGTGCTGTAATCCACTACGAGTAGGGATGTCTTCAATTGTCTCTCCACGCCATTCTCTTGGCTTGTTTAAGTTCTCTATAACGCTCTTATGTAACCATAGAACCCTCATAATCCATCTTAATGGAAATATAACCTGTTCATTCTTTAATTCTTCCTCCCAGAATAAATTATGAGTATCGATTATTAGATAGGTTATTAAGCCAGCACCTATCACTCCAATTCCGCTAACGTAGAAAACATTTATTAAAGGCTTCCTATTAACATAGTTAATTATGAACGGTCTCTGCACACTACTTCTTCTACTCCAACTCCTCCGTACTTCCTCTCCAAAGAATCTCACTAAATCTTCTATCCCTAGTCTCTGACCCCATATGGTATAACCACCATTAATTAAACTAAACTCTATGGAGTTAAACCAATGTTCTAAGCTACCGGAGGATATCCAATAATCAGCATCATTAATTAACTTCCTAAGATCCTTAAGCCACTCATTAATCAATGGAGAATCCTTAACATAACCTAAAACCACCATAAACACCTAAAATATAGAAAGGGAACACACTTTATAAACATCCTCTATTAAGGGGGTAAATTTGGAGTTAATACTTAAGAAAGGAGGAAATATAGCAATGATCCCGATCAAGAACGCCAAGGATATAGATGTAATTTTAAAAAATAGTCCTTCACGACAGAGAGAATGCACTTAAACATATAGAATCAGGGGATATTCATAGAAATGCTAAGTGATTATGCGTAGAGACTTTCCTGCTATGATAGCTTCTGCAGGTACTACCTAAGAATTAAGGGTGGTAAGCCATGTGAGTGGATATACTTCCCCAAGACACTACTCAAACTACTTAACAAGTATGGAGGTACTGAGATCCCTAGGGCTCCCCTAAGCTTTAGGGTAGCCTGTATTGCTGGTCTAGCCATATATCCGAGAAAGTATGAAGTAGCTATTAATGCGATACCGGCACGAGGAGCCATTACTAACGCTATTGCTGGTGTAGCGAGTGTTGCGAGCATCATGAAGAAGAGCATGAGGGCCTCAACAAACTTACCACTACCTAGTGTAGGTCCTAATATAGCCCCTACCTCAGCACTAAGCCTTAAAAGTATCGCTGCTAACACCGTAGACATCATAAGGTTAACCAGCATGGATACCATGTGCATACTGACCTCCCTAACAAACCTTACAGGTATTAGACTGAGCGCTAAGGCGAGAGGTAGAGCAACAGCTAATGCAGCTGTGAGTAGTACCCTCATAGCACCTAAGAGGAGCATTGTAAGAATGAATAGTATGGCGGGAACCAAGACGGCAATACCTGCAAGGAAAACACCAACACCTAACAATATCGTCGTAATCGATGTGAAGGTGCTTACGAATGACGCTATAACTTCCTTAGGGAGTATAAGCATGTTTAATGAAGCTAAGCCTGTAACGGCGTAGTCATATATCCTCGGTATGAAGGGCAATAGAGCGAGAACTATTAATGACTTCTTGATGGTGGAGAAGCCCTCACCACGCCTAACAACATCAGCGGTCTCAGCAAATACCCAAATAACAGCTATTACTATAGCTCCTAAAACAACGGTGTATGAAGCGTAGAGGATCACGGGGTACATCACACTCATCGGTTGAGACATCGACGAGAATACGTAGGGCTCAAGAGACGACTGATTAGTGAAGGTCGGTAGGGCTAGCAAGACCTTAACAACTGGCGTGGCCACAGCATTAACTAAAGTATTAGCTACAGACCTAAAGCCTTCCGCTAACTGCTAAAGAAGCCAGTCGATAAACGACCTTAAATGACAGAACAGGTCCCAAGGCGCATACTCACCATTACTAAGGGCTATTAAAGTTAAGTTCACGTGATTAATCATCCAGTATCCCTAAGGAGAAAAGCAGTTGTTTTTGTTAGTCCGAAGTAAAGAACTTTATAGCGTTGTATATGAAGGCTAGGACAGCTAACGCTCCACCAATCCATTGAGCAAACGTTAATACATTGTTGAAGATAGTAGAAACGCTCTCAAGACCTGATGGCGGGTTTGATAGCATACCACCAGTTATGAAGTCAATTATGGGTTTAGCAGCAACAATGAATATTAGCCCTATAGCAATGATACCCATATTCCTTCGAGCTCGTGCTTGCTCCATAGGATCACGCAGAACCCGCACCTAACACCACCGAAGAATACCAGCAGTAGCCCTATGCTTAACAGATACCTTAACTTAAGAGTACTTCATATACTGATACCTTAGCCTTATCTAAGTTGGAGCTTAAGGTTATTATGATGGCATAGATCTCTACATTTAGATCCGACTCTGGCTTCTTATCCAATACTAACCTACTTAGTTTCCTCTCGATACTCCGCTTAAGTATATCCTCGTACTCACTACTGGATGTACACCTAACCTCAAGTAGTTTAACCAATTTCGGATTAAGTTGCTCAATAGGTATTGAAAGAGAAAGTCTTCTCTTTAATTTACAAGGAGGTCTTTCAGCTCTAAACCATAGTCTCGAATACTCACGATAATCGTGTGGAGAGCAGAAATGAATATTTAGAGTAAATTCAATGTTCCTCTTCGCTTTATCCGCATACAAGCATATAAAGTCAAAGAGACCGTGAGTAATAGTGCCACGTTTAAACTCTGAGGTACTTTCACGAATAATATCGTTTAATTCGTTAAGGAAATTTAATAGTTGAGCTAGCTCTACGACATCTGAAAATATGGATGATTCATGGCTTAAGTCCTCCTTTACAGTATCTATGTAAGGACTAAGATCATCGCTTAGGTATAGAGGTATTTCCACTTTCTCTTTAGTGTTTAGAACATCTAAGATTGTTCTAAATCTTCCAACCTCGGTAGGAAGTAAACCCCATGCTAACCGTTTATATAGTGGCTCAGGTACTCCATCCTCTATCTTATATACATTTGCAGTAAAGGGTGATCCCGTGACCTCAAACTTTGAAGCATAGCTTATTAAGTAATTACACCCACTACAAAGCTCATTAACTAAGTTGTTAAAGACGACGTACTCACCAATAAAGCCAATATAGCTCCTCTTATCGCGGATACCTACATAATACTCCCTACCCCTTATAACCAAATCTAAGTTGTGAAGTGATAAAATGTAGTTAAGTAGGTACTTAGCTAGTATGTTTCTATAGTTTAAGGAGATATTAAGTGTTTTAATGTGCCTAAGTCTAAGCAAGCAATCCTTGCACCTCTATTAAGGAAATTCCTTAGCGGATTTTTAGTTCTTGGTTAAGTAGTCTCCTTAATTCATTAACGTACCCCCTCACTCTTCCATGTAGTTTAAACTCTATAAGTGATGCTATAGCCTCCAAATACCACCTAGGTCCTTGAATTCCTTCGACGTCCTGAATATAGTGTGTTAACTCTTGATCTAATACCGGTATTATATCTCCTAACCTATTCTTAGGTATGTCTAGAAGTATTAGACCTAAACCCCAAACATACCTACCTCCCGGACCCTCAGACTCCCTGAACATTAACCATATAGTCGGTAACGTCAAGTTACTTGATGCTCTAGTACCTAGTAATAAATTATAAATAATGTTTAACCTCTGAGGTAGGGCCTCATTAATGAACTCTTTAACGATACGTCTCCTAAACCTTACCTCACCACTAACGACATACCTTGCAAGGTACACTATGTTTATACCTATAAGATCTGGGGAAGCATAAAGCACTAATACAAGACCAACTAATACTAAGGATCCAGTAACAACTTTAACAGTAAGTAGTGTATCCAAGTAGGTCTTTAATCTTAGCTAATTATATTAGTGGAGAGTTCTTTCACTGTCCATCCTTGTCCTGTTTCGTGGACGCCCCTATCCTGACCTATAGTTCATTATTTGATGATCCCTTTAATGAGTAATCTATTCTCCTGCTTTCTAGGGTTATAGTTTAAAGAGGTAGAGTTAAGGTTATTTAGGCATATGGTTTGTATCTGAGTAGACTGTATTGTAAAGTATATTAGCATTTAGGGGTATATCAGTGTGGAAGCTCACGAGCGGTGTTGACGTTGCCCGAGGTCTATCTAGAGAATTTAACAAAGAGATTTTCTGATGTGGTGGCTGTCGATCACATAACTTTAAGGATACGTAGTGGTGAATTACTTACACTCCTAGGTCCTAGTGGCTGTGGAAAAACGACTACCTTACGTCTAATAGCAGGTTTGTTAAAGCCTGATGAGGGTGATGTATACTTTGATAACGAGGTAGTAACTCATCTTCCACCAGAGAAACGTGGTGTAGGTATGGTTTTCCAGAACTATGCGTTATGGCCGCACATGACCGTATACGATAATATAGCATTTGGCTTAAAAATAAGGAAATTACCAAGGGATGAAATAAGGAGGAAAGTTAAGGAAGTACTTGAACTAGTAAAGCTTTCAGGACTAGAGAATCGCTACCCAAGACAGCTCTCCGGAGGTCAACAGCAGAGAGTTGCATTAGCAAGAGCGCTCGTGATAGAGCCTAAAGTACTCCTACTTGATGAACCCCTTTCAAACTTAGATGCTAAATTACGTGAAGAAATGAGATTTGAAATAAGAGATCTACAACGTCGATTAAAAATAACAACTATATACGTAACACATGATCAAGCTGAGGCTATGGCATTAGCAGACCGTATAGCTATTATGAATCACGGGAAAATAGTGCAGATAGGTCCTCCAAAAGAAATATATGAATGTCCAAAAGATAGATTTGTAGCGAGCTTCATAGGAATAGCTAACTTCATAAAGGGGGTAGTAGCGGACGTCGATAAAGACAGTGGTAAAGTAGTTATAGTGACAGAGGATAATTCAATTCTTACAACTTACTCAAGAAATGTACGGAAAGGGCAGAAAGTTGATGTAATGATAAGACCGGAGTACATATCTCTTGCGAAAGTACATACCGCAGGTAGGGATAGACAACCAAATACACTCTTAGGTAAAGTCATAAAGCGAGCCTACCTAGGCAACGTCGTCGATTACAGAATTCAAGTAGGTGACGTCATTATTAGAGTGCAAACAAGCCCTGAAAAAGTATATGAAATTGGGGAAACAGTTGAATTAAGACTTAACCCCAATAAAATGATTATTATTTCGGAATAACTACCATTAACTAATAACTATTATTATAGAGTTATACTTTCAATACGATCTCCATTATGAGCTTTAAGAATAGCATATACGTCTTCATACTGTTTTAATCTAATTCTTACTCTAACCTGTGAAATAAAATTTAATATGGAAGATCGACAATAATAATCTGACAGGGTGTGAACTAGCCTCTTAACGGTGAGATCTTATGCAGAAATTAGGTGTTTATGTTTCAGTTGCCTTTATTATAGGTGTGTTGGTTGGTGCAGTTATAGGTTGGGCTATAACATCAATGACTCCCACAGTCCCTATGGAAGAATATGAGAAACTTAAAAGCGAATATGAGAAGTTGAAAGCTCAACCACCAACTTTCAGTAAGGAGTTTATTGCTGAACAGTTAAGGAAGGAGGGTAAATTAGTTATATGGTTCCCTGCTGGAGTTAACATGAGAAAGTACTTTATGGACAAGGTAATTCCGGCATATAAAAAGTGGGTTAAGGAGAAATATGGAGTCGATATCGAAGTTGAGTTCCTTCCGGCAACTGGAGGTACTAAACCACTCTACGAGAAGTTTAAGGCATATGTTGAGGCAGGGAAACTAGGTACTAAAACATTCGATATAGACCTTGCAAAGGTAGGTCCTGACTGGTATACTTACGATATGGTTAAGAAGGGATGGTTACTACCTATACTACCTGACTATGCGCAAGTAATACCTAATGCGTTAAAGGCTAATCAACCAGGGTTATTCGCTTTTAGCTATGAAGGCAAGGTTTACGCGATTCCACTATATAGACCGACTATATCCATATTCTACAATAAGGATATGGTTAAGAATCCACCAACGTCATTTGAAGAGTTAAAGGAATGGATAAAGGCTAATCCGAAGAAGTTCAGTTATGTTGACCCAAGAACAGGCTATACATCGTCAGGTGCGATGTTCTTAGTGGCGGTAATGCATGCCTATGGCAATGTCAATGATCCTACTACTTGGAGTAAAGGCTGGGAGTGGCTTAGGGAAATCGAACCCTATTGCGCAGAGCATCCAAGATCTGATGAGTTACTACTGGAGGGACTACGTAGAGGAGACTTATGGATGATAGTATTCTGGAATGACTGGGGTATATACGCTATTGAAACTTTGAATCTAGATTTCGTTGGATACTTCATGCCGAAGGAAGGAATGCCCATAAGAAGTACACCATTAGCAATACCTGTTGATGCTGCTCATCCATTTGCGGCTCTAACATTTATAGACTTTATACTATCTGATGAGGCTCAGCTAGACTTTGCCCTAACAATGCATCAAATACCTGGTTCTGATAGCCCAGATCTCTGGAAGCAAATACCGCCAAACGCTTTCGGCTACACCATAGACTACATCAGTACCCATACATTCCCTGCATATACAGACTGGTCTAACATTGAAAACATAGATCACATGGTTAAAGATTGGGAAAAGGAGGTTCTAGGAGGTTAAAGTATAGAATGCCCAGTAACTTCCCCCAAAATCTAAAGCTTTTTTTACTAAATCTATTCCTCAAACTGAGATTTACGTATGGGAGATTCCTTGCATATGTGTCAATGATTCCTGCATTCGCTCTCTTCATAGCATTTGCCTTCATACCCATGGTCTACTCGTTTATTGGGAGTTTCCAAGCACCTCAAGGTGCGCTTTACTGGTATGGGTATGTCTTCTCGAACCCTAGATTAATACGTGATCTCCTCTTTACAATAGCTGTGGGGTTTGCGGCAGCGACAATATCATTCTTTATATCGATACCTGCAGCTTTAATATTAAGGAAGAACTTCCGTGGAAAGACACTAGTCCACGCAATACTCATGTTCCCCCTAGTGGTACCTGAGTTAATTGCTGGATACTCTATATGGTTAACTCTAATGCCTAGAGGACTTCTATATAGTCTAGCAAACTACATACTTCCTTGGATCACATTACCCGAACTATCTGACGAGATTAAATTAATAATAGCTTGTACCTGGAAATACTTTCCAATAATGACCCTACTTACTGCTGCAGGTTGGGAGGGTATAGATCCTGATTTAGAGGCTGCTGCACGTACTCTTGGAGCATCACCAATAACAACATTCTTTAAAGTAACACTACCGTTACTGATACCCTCATTGATATCAGGTTATGTACTAGTTGTACTAAGAGCGGCAGGGCAGTTCTCCATCACACTAGTTATTGGAGGTGCTAGACTAACAACAATACCTATTGATGTATGGTACCAGTATAACCTAATGAATTTAAACCTTGCATATACGTTAGCAGTAATTTTAACATCAGTCATGGTGACTCTAGTAATAATATTTACAAAAGTTCTTAGGAGGTTATATCATGCCCCATAAGCAATATAAGCATAGAGTGGATAAATGGAGATATGTCTACAGATTAGGAGCATTTGCTCTAAAGATTTTCATAATAGGTTTAGCTATATTCATACTCCTTCCCATCATAGTATTAGCTCTCTACTCTGTAAGTGCTGAATGGAACTACCCTAACATACTTCCTCAAGCATATACACTAGAATGGTACGAATACCTATTTAAGTATGAGGAAGGACTTTCATCATTAATTCTAAGCTTGGAAGTAGCCATATTAAGTACCCTGATAGCTGTATCCGTTAGTTTACCAGTAGGATACATACTAAGTAGGTGGAGAATTAAAGGTAGAAGCATTATTGAATCACTATTTTTAACAAGATTAGTTATCCCTGTTATAGTAATAGCTGTTGGATGTGCAACTATATTCATGCGTATAGGACTCCACGATTCATTCCTAGGTATACTCTTAGCCCACGTAGCTAATGGACTTCCCTTCACCATATGGACTTTAGAGGCAGCATTTGAATCTCTAGATCCTGATTTAGAGGCTGCTGCACGTACTCTTGGAGCATCACCAATAACAACATTCTTTAGAATAACTTTACCATTAGCCGCTCCAGGAATAATCGCTGGTAGTATATTTATGTTTCTATATTCTCTCGATGAATTCACAATAACGTTCCTTATTAGTGGAGTACGCTATAAGACATTACCATTAAGACTTTACTCAGTACTTGAGTATGGCTATATAGAGCCTGCAGCAGCTACCTCAATAATTTTACTAATACCCTCAATAATCTACTTAATACTCGTTATTAGATTTATGAAACCAGAGGTAATGCAGGCAGGTTTTGGTAGAATATAAGTTAACTTCAAGGATTAGAAACGTAGGTTCATTAAGTACCTTAACCTTACTTAGTGAATAAAGTAACTGTCAATATAAGCTTATGGAGCGGTGTTCTATGGTAAATAAAGCAAGTCTAACATAAAATAACACAATTAAATTATCAGTTAAATTCTTCATTACTGTCATAAAATATTTACTGAATGGACTAGGTAATTAGTTATCGTATCCTATTCTTAAGATGTAGATTTGGGATAGTCTGTAGAATATGGATGTTAGCTGTAGGGCTGTAAGGAATAGTAATAGCCCTAGAAATAGTAATGTATTGAATTGAAGCGTTGCAAGTGCGATGAATAGAGTGAACAGCCTGATGTCCCTACCCGAAGGTATATTCCTAATAGTTCAGGGTTCTGCCCTTAAAGTAGTCTTGCTTGTAGCGGCTACGTAGCTACCCATGATGGAGGAGAATAGGATGGCACCACTAAGTAGTATTGCTTGGGGAGGGGATAGTATACGTAGTAGGTGTATTGATGTGGAGACGATTATCGAGGTATCAACGAATCTATCTGTTAGAGAGTCTAGGAAAGCACCAAACCTACTAGTCCTACCCGTTAAACGAGCTACCTCATCATCAACACCATCAAAAATACTTACTAACTGCACCAACACCCCCCAATTAAGGGGTTAAAAGGTATAATGATAGCGGTCAGTAAGCCTAGGAAAGCATTTAGTATAGTTATTTTGTTAGGGGAAAGTATTATGCCGTGACTTATTAAAAACATGTTATCCGGATACTCACCCTCCTATTGATATATCTAGAGATAGGTCCGTCAGTAGGTTTAACTAACATCCTATATGCTTCTCGAGAGTTACAAGTGATCCTCATCATAGCCCCCTCAGACCATGCTAAGAAGGGCTCTTAAGACCAGCAAATGAATGATTAGCTTTCAGTTCTTCCTGATTTGGGGATGTAGAATAAAAATAGTTAAGTAGTGTTAACATAGGTTAACATTTATTCCTTCTTCTCCTTCTCTTCTTTCTTCTTTTTCTCCTCCTTCTTGACTTTCTTCTTTGTCATTTTAACCACCTTTTTGATTTGTGTCCGTGATTATACAGTCTCTGTTAAGAATTAAACATTGGTAAAATCAGGTAATGTTACTCTACGTGAGTGTGTTCTAATGGTTGTAGCTTTATGTATTAATACTTTTTACGCGTAAAGCTTAAATTCTCTCATTATCTTCATGTCACAGGCTAACATGTTTCTTCGGTGGTTTAATGAGTGAGGCGTATGATGTAGAAGAGGCTAAGAATCCTAAGCGTTTATTATTGGATATGTTGAGGATACTAACGTATTTCTACTCTTTTAGGCAGTTGGAGAAGAAGCTTGGATTCCCAATGCAGACCCTATGGAAGTACCACACCCTTCGTACTGTACCGGAAAAAGGAGACAGCAATTAAGATATTGAAGCGAATACAGGAGAGCAGAATAGTTGAGGAGATAATTTCCGAGCTAGCACATAGTGTGAGTGATATCTATGAACTACTGAATAATATCGGGATACTTGAGTTAGCATCCTTTAATGCTATAGAATTAGTTAAGCAATACAAGATAAATACAGTGATTTCAGCACCTGATTCGTACTCAGCAGCTTTAGCGGCATTGATTTCTTCGAAGACTCGGATATCGATGTGCGTAACCGATAGATTGTATACGACATCAAATAGTGTATGCACTGCGATAAGAGCGGAAAACAATATCTGCATACCACTATGCGTTAAGCGTGAATGTGTAAGTCGGAAAGCTAGAATTATGTTTGTGGAGTCAAAACATGTTAAAGGCTCGATACGGGAAGTGAATAACTTCCTCAATAAACACGGGGCGAGAGTACATGTTATGTATATCATATACGGCAATAAAGAACAGGTTAGTGATGAGATTGAACAAATTCATGGAGAAAAACCCATTGTAAAAATACTGATCGGATCAATCAGTAGGAAGCCTTCACGCTCATAAACAATTGATCAGTATTTCCGCAATCATTATTATCACTACATGTTTTTACCCTCAACAGTAGTTACTAATGTGATTGTTCGTTCATATAGGTTTACACTTCTTTATTACCCCTAATACCTGAATAAACTACTTAGGTTGAGAGGTTAGGTAGGGAGAAGTACTTTAAAGAGGAACTACGAACTATTGAGCCTTCAAGGAAGGGTATTGCAGAGTTATTGGAGGCTACGGCTGATACCGCTTATCAAGGTAGAGCATTGGGGGAGGCCTACCGTGTTTTGAAGAGAATGATTCGTGACCCCAGTAACGTGATCTTTCTCGGTCTTGCCGGTTCTATGAGTACTGCTGGTATGTGGAAGTTAATTAAGTGGATGGTTGAGAATAGGATTGTTGATGTAGTTGTCTCAACAGGTGCTAACATATCTGAGGATATCTATGAAGCTATGGGATATAAATACTATAAGGGGTCACCATACGTGGATGACGCTGAACTACTCAAGTACAAGATCGATAGATTCTATGATGTATTCGCTGATGAACTAAATTATAGGAGGATGGAGAACCTAATAGCGGAATTCATAGAAACTCTTAAGCCCGGTTCTCAGCTCTCAACTATGGAGTTTCTATACCTTTTCGGGAGGTATCTTAGTGGGAAGGGGATTGACTCCATAGTATCAGCTGCCTATCGTAGTGGGGTCCCAGTATTCTCTCCAGCACTTATTGATAGTGGGTACGGTATAGCTGCTATTCTAGCTAAGCGTAGAGGGTACGGCGTAGTTCTTGACATGGTTAAGGATTTTGAACAATTAGTTGAGATAGGGCGTAGAGCTGAGAAGATCTCAGCAATCTATATTGGGGGAGGCGTTCCTAAGGATTACGTTAACCTCATCACAGTAATGCAGACACTCCTAGCTGAGGAAGAGGGGATTCACGATTACTATAAAGGGTTCAGCTACATCATACAGATAACAACTGACGCTCCACATTGGGGAGGATTATCTGGAGCAACTCTTGAGGAGGCTGTTAGCTGGGGTAAGGTAAGGGCTGACGCTGATAAGAAGGTAGTATACGCTGACGCCACCATAGCATTACCACTCCTAATCCATGGATTAATAGATGAGGGTGTTAAGAGGGTGAACCCACCTGATCTTTCATGGATATTTCCTAAAAAGCATGAAGGAGGGTGAGAGGGATGGGTGAAGAGAAGGGGGTAATTGTAGGTAAGCACGTATATGGTAGCCTCTACGGTATTCCAGAGGAAATAGCTTCGAATGAGGAATACCTTGTTAATGTGGTTAAGAGAGCTTCAGAATTAGCAAACATGACCCTACTGGAGGTTAAGTCCTGGAGGCTTGGTGGGGAGAAGGGTGGGGTATCCGTAATAGCGTTAGTAGTTGAAAGCCATATAGCCATACATACATGGGTAAACTATAGGTACGCGACAGTAGACGTCTATACCTGCGGAGAGAAGAGTGATCCCTGGAGAGCCTTCAACTATATAGTAGAGAAGCTAAGACCTAAAACATATACCGTAAACTATGCAGATAGAACACAACTAAAAACATAGCGTTTTTCTGTCTAGATGCGATATACCACAAAACGATTATAATCTGGAAAACTTTAAACTATAAATCTAGCTCACCGTTTTCTAGAGAGTAACACGATAGCTATGATAGCTATTACGACTGCTATACCCAAGATCATTACTATAGGCAACATACTGTTAGTCATGAATGGATGTGCTGTATACGTTACTGGAGCTTCTTCTGGGACTACCTCCGGGTTAAAAGATACTGAACAACCTACTTTCTTTATAAGCACTGCACCCTCGACTTCCGCATACGGTACCCAATTACCTACTTTAACATTATACACTAATCTAGAGTTCCAACCAGCATAACCTAGAACAGCACTATCCATGATCTCAGCTATATCACCATCACTAAGGTGTTTCACAACACCTATATCTCTAAGCCATCGAAGTTCGTACTCCAGAACATTCTTAATAGTCTCTTCATTCACGATAGGTTTCTGCTTCACTTCAACTAGTTTCATACATGGTATATTATCGATAGGTCTAGCACCAAAAGCTTTTACAAGTAACTCATTAACTACTTCAACAACATCATTAGTCTTATTCTCTGGAACCACAGTAATCCTAGTCTCATTCTTAATCCAAACAATACTCACTTCAATCCTATAACTAATAACATCCCTCACCATTACAGCTCTAACATATCTGTCTCCTATGACGGGGTTCTCGCCGTACTTCCACCCTAATTTGCAGGCTCTATCAAGAGCTTCAACAACACTTTCTCTAGACGTATTAGGTATGATCAGGTATAGCCTACAGGATAACCTCTCTATCCTCTCCTTAATAACCCTAGACTCAACCCTAATAGCTATGTACTTCTCTCCCTCATTCGGGTGTAGACTCTGTAGGGATACTATGACAACGACATACTTACTTAGATGGGATCTATAGAGATAGATGTCGTCAGAAAGCTTTACAACGTTATCAAGGTTAGCTAGCTTGACTATATTATATTTTATACCGGGTTTATTCAATAGAACCTCTATAGAGTACTTATCCATGGGGTCAAAACAAGCACTAACCACGATACCCGTAATAGCTACTAAAAATAGTGGAAGACTCAATATTATTGTGCGTAAATACCTCATAAACTTAACACTCAATAGATTTAAGGTATAGTTAGGTAATAAGTCTAGATATTCGAACAGTACTTATCGAAATGTTTGACTAAGAAGGAGAGGAAACCGTAACACGTGCGGGAGCACTTAGCTGGAAAAGACTAATTGCTCTGGAAGACTTTAAATTAACCATGTTGAAGGATTATCAAGACTCGGAAGAGCTAGTTAAGATGATTAAGCTTTACAGGCAGTACCAAACGATGCGCAAATAGTGCTAGCTTGCAAACATAACGACATAAAAACAATAGCATCATTTGACGAAGACTTTAAGCGAGTTCCATGACTTAAAGCAATTCCTTAACCTTGGTGTAGGAGACTACCGACTAGGTTATTTCAAATTCATCGTAGAAGAGAAAGTTTTACATGGCGTATATTCATGTGGCGGGCCCGCGGGGATTTGAACCCCGGACCTCCGGCTCCGCAGGCCGGCGCCCTATCCAGGCTAGGCCACGGGCCCTTCAATAAATTATGTTGTTATTGGGGGTTAAGTTATTACTTCAGCTGTTTTATTGCTATTACGTACTCCTCACCTTGTATGTCCCATATCTTAATAAGTGCTCCCTCAACCTTTAACTCCTTAGTGTTCACTATCCTTATCTCCTTAGCTCTAACCTCACCAGCTATGTAGTCTATCTCATCTTTAACGTAATCCTTGTGAGCTTCAGGAACATACATTACCACCTCTATGTATGCATTCATCGGTAGGTTAAGCTCTTTCCTCATAGTTTGTATCCTCCTGACTATATCCCTAGCTAGCCCCTTCGCTATCTCCTCCTTACTAAGTCTCGTATCAATAACTAAGCTACCCCATCGAGCCTCCTGAACAGCGTAACCCGATGCATAGAGAGGTATTATCTTAACGTCTTCAGCGCCTAACTTGATAGTTGTGCCACCAATCCTTACCTCATGAGACCCTTTACTCAAGATGTCTTTAGCTACATCATCACCCCTACTACTTAAGTACTCAACTATCATCTTCGTTAACCTCTTGTACTTAGGACCTAGTGCTGAGTAATTAGGTTCAACCTTATACCTTATTAACTCTTTAACCTCACCTGGAGCCTTTATCTCTATATCCTTACAGTTAAGTATGTTTAGTAATAGGTCTCTATACTTATTAACTACCCTTATGATTGACTCATCACCACTATATATTATCACCTTCTTAACTGGCTGTCTCAATTTTAACTTAGCCTTCATTCTAGCAGCAGCTGAAACCTCGAACAATTTCCTAACAATATCCATTTCTCCTTCTAAGGATTCATCGATGAATTCTCTCCTAGCCTTAGGCCACTCAAGTAGATGTATAGATATTGGTGCATTAGGTTCTGCAGGTCTTATGAATTCCTGATAAAGCTTCTCGGTAAGGAATGGTGTGAATGGTGACATCATTATGAGCCAATTCTTTAGTATGTAATATAGCGTAGCATATACTGCAAGCTTATCAGGAGTATTCTCCTCAACCCAAACTCTAGGTCTAACAATCCTAACATACCAGTGACTTACATCCTCAACTATAAACTCCCTCAAAGCTCTAGCAGCATCGTGAACTCTATACTCGTCCATCGCCTTAGTGACTTTCTCTATTAATGAATTTAATCTGGATAATATCCACCTATCCTCAACTCTTAAGTACTTCACATACTTCTCTAAATCATCCCTTACTGGATCATAATTATCTAAGTTCATGTATGTAGAAGCAAATACGAATACGTTCCAAGCTACTGATAAGTCTCTCTTGACTTCACTTAACCCTTTCCACGAGAACTTTAGGTCCTCCCAGACAGTATTTTGGAGAACCCAGAATCTAAAGACATCACGACCTACCTTACTTAATACTTCGTCAAGACCTACATAATTACCTAGGCTCTTATGCATTTCCCTGCCTTGTTCATCAAGTGCAAAACCATGTACGAGAACCACTCTATAAGGTACTTTATTAAATCCTAAGACACCAGCTCGTAATAAACTAAAGAACCACCCTCTTGTTTGGTCATGACCCTCAGTTATGAAATCAACTACTACATCACCACTGAGTCTTGACGGGTGTGCCCTACTAGCATAGAATGCTATACCACTATCAAACCATACATCAATTACATCCTTAACCCTCCTCATGGGTTTACCACAGAAAGGACACTTAAACATTACTTCATCAATCCACGGTCTATGAAGTTCCTTAGGCTTCTTACCGCCGTACTTAATCAGCTCATCAACACTGCCAATAACTACTTTATGTCCTTGAGGACATACCCATATAGGTAATGGAGTACCCCAATACCTTTGCCTACTAAGTACCCAATCCTGTAGGTTATCTAACATTACCATGATTCTGTCAAGGGCCCACTCAGGAATCCACCTAGCTTTTTTAACTTCATTAATTAACCTATCCTTTAATTTTGTTATCTTAAGAACCCACTGCTCAGTGGCTCTAAGAACTATAGGTGTTTTACATCGCCAACATACTGGATACCTATGCTTTATTGTTGACTCGTGAAATAACGCATTACGCTTTTTGAGATCGTTAATTATTACTTTATTTGCTTCCCTAACATATAAGCCCTTGTATTTACCCGCATCACTCGTGAATATACCTTCATCATCTACTGGTGAAGCAATCTCTTCAATACCTAGTTTACGTGCTACAGTGAAGTCCTCAAATCCGTGACCTGGTGCTGCATGAACTAATCCTGTTCCTTCATGAAATACTACGAACTCGGGAGCCATGACAACCTTATGATACTTAGAGAGATTCTCCTGAACCTTAACGCAATCCTTAAGTGGATGCTCATACTCTAAGCCTTCAATACTTGAGCCTTTGAACTCATCCACTACCTGATATTCAGTAATGCCTGCCTCAGCCATAACCTCCTTAACTCTCTCCTTTGCTATCACATATATCTCATTACCTACTCTAACACGCACATAGGTTGCATCAGGATGCGCCATAACGAATGTGTTTGCTGGTAATGTCCATGGTGTGGTAGTCCATATGAGTAAGTACTCATTATTCTTACCCTTTATTGGGAACTTTACATATATTGACGGATCTGTTATTTCTTCATACTCAACCTCATACTCAGCTAAAGTTGTTGAACATCTAGGACACCAATAAACAACCCTCTTCTCCCTAACAAGTAAGCCCATATCTGATGCTCTCTTTATTAGCCACCAAGCAGATTCTATGTATTCATCATTCATGGTTAAGTAAGGATTCCTCCAATCCATAAAGACTCCTAGATCTTTAAACCACTTAGTTAACGACTCTATATTCTTACTGACCATCTCCTTACACAGATTTATGAACTTCTCAACACCGATCCTTGTCTCAATTTCTCTCTTACTTCTAATACCTAAACTCTTCTCTATATTAACCTCGATAGGTAATCCATGACAATCGTAGCCTGGCTGATCATGGACGTTAAAACCGCGTAACCTTTTATATCTTAGTATGACATCCTTGAGTGCCTTATTCCATGCTGTACCTATATGGGGTATATCACTAGAAGGATAAGGTGGGCCGTCAATGAACAAGAATTTCTTGTTACTCTTCCTTGATTTAAGTTTGACCTTCTCATATATACCATACTCTTCCCAGAATTTCTTAACTTCGTCCTCAACTTTGTGAGGATCGTACTGACCTTCTACCTTACCAACTCTTACCACTACCCAATCCCTCTACGAAGCTTTAATGGAGGTCAAATATATATCTTTAAGACAAATAGTTCATTAAACATGTTAATTCATTAAATAAAATGTATTATTATTTTAATCTTAATATGATGTTTATCTATACTTACTCCACGCTTTATATGCTGCCTCAACCATACCTCTAATTACTTTCTCTGGATCTTTAGCCTTCATTATCGCTGAAGCAACAAGTACGCCTGATGTACCAAGTCTTATTGCTGCCTCTACATCGTCAGGTGACGATATTCCGGCTCCTGTAAGTATTATTACTTCTTTGTTGACATTACGTATTAAGTTAACTGAGTTTGTCACTACCTCCGGTTTAGCTTTGGATACGGCGATGCCCGTACCTATAAGTTCTGGTGGTTCAACTGCTATGATATCAGGTCTTAATAAGGCAACTGCAGCACCTGTCTCGGGTACATCAGCGCAAACTAACGATATCATATTTAACTCTTTAGCCTTAACTACTAGTTTATTAATTTCATCAAGTCTTAACCTATGTTCACTATGGTTTATCAGAACACCGTCAGCCCCCGCGTCCTTAATTATTTCCAAAGGTAACCATCCTGTCCTAGCACCTAAGTCGTAAGGATCTGCATGTTGGGCAAAAACCTTCACCTCAATCTCATTCTTGAGTGTTCTAATTTCCGTGGCTGGTGGTGCGATAACTACTTCGACATTACCCTTAAACTCCTTAAAGATTTTATCAGCAAGTTTAGCGATTTCTAAACCTTTACGTCCATATGACGTGGGGTAAGCTTTAAAGTTTATCACCACTATAGGCTCATGCATCATCTTACCGCATTTAAGAACGATGTAACACTATAAATTTTTATTGCCAATCAGCCGCAGGGAATACGCTCATTAATCACCCGATGCGGTTTTCATCATCATTTAGGCTAATGTAGCAGGAAGTATAAGCTTTATTCAATAATTTTAACGAGTCCGAGAATTTCTAGGGCCAATGCTTTAATTACATCTATGGGAACTACGCTACCCTTGATATATTTCTTACCATTAATTTCAAAATCATCAATTACCCTTACATAAACATTACCGTCACTATCAACATGACCTTTAAAACTTAACCTATAGAACCTTATTAAAGCATTAATAAACTTCTGAAGAGCCTTAGCATCAAAACTACGTGAATTCCCCTCTAACCCTACCTCAATAAATTTCTGTATCCTGACTCTAGCTAGAGAGTCTAAAATATCGTTAATCAGTTTATTAAAGTCTTCACAAACCCTAAGCTCAAGCCTACTTAGACACCACCAAAAACTTTCAGTAATGTACTTAATGATTGAATCTAAGACGTCAGGCCCTATCTCTACAGGTTGATCACTTAATAGTTCCTTTCTTATTATTTCCTTGAGCACAATATCACCTATTACTAAATTTACATGTGTATTATGACTAATATATTCATTACTTGATCTCACATCGGGATGCTATAGTATCTTAAGTATCGAGGCTGCTTTATTTAATGCTAAAAATACAGCAAATGGAAGCGGTACTTTATTTAATGATTCATGATCATCTATTCTTATGACTTCACCTAGGAACTCTATCTCTCTTGGCAATTTCTCATGTATTTTTACAATAGCATACTCACCATTAAATGGCGATAACGTCATATCATACTTAAAGCTTATGAGCGAACTCTCACTAGTTATTATGAGTGCAGGTAGTCCCATCTTACCATTCAATGAGCCAGGTATTCTTATGAGTCTTGATATGTCCTGGGTTACCTGCTCGTCTATCTCAACTCTTAACTTGCTAATTGTCTCCTCATTAATCTCATTCTCATGTTTTAATCTCCTTAACCAACCTCCATCAACATAACTTAAATCAAGCCTTATTCTTTTACTCCTTGGTAAGATCCTATTAATATCTAAACCTATACCCTTTATGTAATCAACTATTTCCCTTCTATGGTGCGGCTCTAGTAGTAACCACTCTTTATTCTTTGGCCTAACAATTGTGTGGAATCCTCTATTACCACTAAATTGAATTCTGATTTCATCATTCGAGAATCCGAACTCATATTTAAGTATGTCTATGAGTCTTAATTCATGCTCCTTAGCTAATTCTATACATTGAGGTTTAACTAAATTTAAACTCTTATTTTTGATACTTAATTCAATAACTTCACATCCCTCTATATGGTCTGAATCTATATCAAAGACTAATTCACTACCTAACCACCCCTTATCTTCCATTCTATCAGCTGCGGGATCCCTGTAAAGTGCTGACGAGTAATAAGCTTGTCTTGGGGTATTCCTTATAAGGTAATTCCTTAGTAATGCTAAACTTTGAAAATTCATGTGTCTTACGTATACAGCCTCCTCATATGTTTGAAAGGCAAACTCTCTTAACGTAAAGTCCTCGGGTAACCATAGCTCAGCATTGCTGTAGTATTTACTTAGAAGCTTTTTAAGTATATCCATTCACTCAACCCTAGGCGCTATATAGTAGTTAGCTTTAGCACTCTGTATGTAATTTAATTCCAAATAACAGGGCATATCACTATCAACTCTAATGGTAACTGATTCAGCAAGCTTTATTGGTTGTTTCATGTAACTCAAATACTCCATACCATAAGTACTTGAAAATCCGGGATTCTCAACTACTGCCTCATCAAGCGTTCCTTTATCTAAACTCAACACTATTTCAGCTTCCCCTAAATCACTGACTGATTTGAGCCTCAATTCCTTCTCATTACCTTCAACCTTTAGAACCTCCCCTACATCCTCTATAGAGTTTATTGCTTCGTATAACACCGCACCACCTGCCTTATACGCATTCTTGTATTCGATACTTAATTCAGGTATCTCCTCAGCAGCACCTACTTGAAGTGGTAACGTAAAGTATCTTGGCACACCCCTTCTTTCAAATATGAATGTTATACTTGATTCAGTCCAATCTATACCTATCTTATCATCCTTCTCAGCAGTTCTCATGATCTTACTGACATCCTCAATATTTAATGTCATCTTAACCTCCTTATCAACATTAAATTCGTCAAATCCCTCTCTAGGTATTATGAACTCTATAAGAGCTGTTCTAGATGGGTCTATAGCTCTAAACTTTAAACCATCATTATTTATCTCCAATACTCCCATCTCAACAAATTTCCCTGCGGCAGCCATCAAGTACCTCCATATCCTAGCATCCGCGAATAGAAGCTTCAATATATCACCGTTTAGAAGTTATTATTTTCAAGTTAATATTAATTGCTATTATAGGGTGCTAGGACTTTATCACTAACACCTTAAAAGTACTCTTGGGGTCTACATTTAAATCATTCATATTCACGCCAGACATGACCGCACTTCGTACATTTATATATTCTTGTGGGAGGCTCATCAGCTCTTCTAGTCTGCAATATTACGTAGTAAGCTTCATCATTACCGCATTTAGGACACTTTACCCCCCTAGTTTTGGGTACACCCTTAAACATATCTTCAGTATCGATCACAAAAGTCCTTTCAGTTTCCTTATGGATTATCTTCTTACTTAATATCCTAGTACGTACAGGGTTTTCTTTAGTATAGCCACATTTAGGACACACTAGTACTACTCTCCCTTCCTTCCTCCTAGGGATCATCATATTGCCACACTTAGGACAGAATTCCACCATGGCTTATCACCTTCACCGCACTAGTAGCCAAGGGAATTATCAGTTATGAGAGGTTATTAAGTTAACTAACTCGTCCATTATTGCATTAAGAATATGCACCGTATTCTCTATTACATATTTAACTCTATGATCGCCTAGCATCTTTAGCACTTCACTACTCCTTGAGGGATCATCCATATCTATAACGAACCTTACCTCACTTAGTAAAGGATCCTTAGATAATAGCTTAATCGCCTCTTCCTTACTAAGTAATTTAAGCATTACGTGTTCTATACCCATTACTCCTCTGATTATTGCAAATAATGTTAATTTTACTTGACCCACATCCCTACTAGCTACGAAAAGAATTCTGGTCTCGCGTTTAACTCTATCTAAATTTCCATTCATTACTCCTTTACTCCTAAACTGTTCTTAATTTTTTCTAGCAATTCCTCAGTCAAAACTTTAGTGCTTTTTAATACTTCAATAACTACTTCAATGGGATCTTTACTACCATCAGTAATTATCCTGACTATTGGTTGACCATCGAGGGGGTGTTCGATAGTGTATGCAGCAAGTTCAACATTAGGATGTTTTAAAGCCATCTTAGCAACAAGGTTTCCTAACGTATGATCTTCACCTAGTATTTTGAATACAAATTCTCTATCAGTTTTCTTCCTCACCTCTAACTCCATACGATTCCCTAGAACTTGATATTAATCTCCTTAATAAGCTCCTCCATTCCTTTGTAACAAGTACTCTATGGCCGTTAACTCTTAAAGCACCACTCTCCTCCAAGGCCTTTAGAGCATCCTTAGCATTCATCGATGTAAGGTAGGCATATGCTGTTATCAGAGCTTTAGCTGTTATTGAAGCTCTCGGCTTATACATCACAAGTTCTTCAAGCTTTTGCGAGAGAGTTTTAGCGACATCAATGACTATGTCCGAAGGGGCATTACTGATTAAGGTACCTCCCTTAATTTCTGCTTCATATCCCAAATGTTTCAATACCTCAACTAATGCATCACTCACGAAAGGTTTTCCTATAATCCTCATTAATGTCTGTATTTCAATACTGCCTGAACTCTTGCTCCATGCCTTAATCTTCATCCACTCCCTATACGCTTTCATGATAACTCTCTTGGTGGTAACCACCTCTATCTTAGGGCCGCTAACCTCTATGATAACTGATCCATTGCTAACTTCATATATTAACGACTTAGCCTTCACACCTCTATAGTTCATTATGTACTCAGCTAGCTCTAGACATTCATCCCTTCCTTCACATTTAAGACTAACTCTTACTTTATCCAAGGTATTAAACCCTTCAATTTACCGTAGTCAGCACTTACCTTTCTTCTCTCAGAATTACCGCATGCCGGACATTTAAGTAAATCTCCACTTTCGAATTTTAATAATGAGCCGCACCTTCCACAAAATGCTAGTACAACACCAAGTTTAGGGTCTTTAATAGATATATTGTAGGGTATTGAATCATTTAAAACTTTAGCTTTAACTATGTCACCCATTCTTAATACTTCAAATAGGTCTTTAATGAACTTATCAGTAACTTGAGATATATGAAGTATTGCAGTAAATGATGTATGGTACTTGATACCACTGACATCAGATACTAATCTAACAATAGCGTACTCCTCCCTTATCAATACTATAATGCCGTAAACGATGGAACCTCTTCTTGGAAGTATAGGTTCTCTTATTCTAGGTTTTACATTAATCACCCTGGTATTTAAGTCGGCTATGGTACTACCTACTAATGCTGCCCTGACTACTCCATTATATTCATAGGTACCTGGACCTGGCAAGAACTCCTCAATAACACATAAAGCATCACCAGGGACTACACCTCTATTTGTTAATTCCTTAATCCTATTACTCAAGTTCCAACACCTTACATACTACGTCTAAATCTTATAATTACTGTTTTAACATAATATACTCTCCTTCTATGCTTAGGCAAGAACCATCTTATGGGAAAGTTATACTCAGATATGATTTCATAGGTAAACCTCATTTCACTACTTAACTTATCAATTAATTTAATGAAGCCCTCACTGAGTTTATGAATTGAATAGACAGTATCACATATGCTTAAGGCTGTCTTGAGGAAGTCTATGTCAGCACCTCTTGAATGAATACCGAAAGGAGGATTCATCACTACAGTACAGTCATGAAGTCTCCTAATAGGGTTATACCCTCTCACATCAGCTAATATGAAATGCATTATCGTGTTAACTCCTATTTTCTTCGACACACTAAATGCGATATTTAGGGCTTCGTTATCTACATCAATACAAATACTAGTTAGTGCACCAAGAAGGACTGCACCAATAGCGAATCTACCGGTACCGCATCCTAAATCAATAACTCTCTTACCCTCTATATCACCTCTTAGGTAAGCATCCCATAGAATATTAGCTACTATATTAGAGGGTGTTATATACTGTTCGAGCTCCTCCTTAGGATTAACGTAATTAGGTATGGATTCTATCACTATTTCTAAGTCCTTCTTCTTTCTTATATTAATCAACTTTGACTACCATGGGTATGTGTAATCATTTCTTGCTCCCAATACGTATAACGCCTCACCCGGTGTTAGTACAGGCTTCTCATAGCCTGATAAGTCCTCTATTGCAAGTCTAGGGCATGATGAAATAACTATAGTATCTATTAACTTATTATCTAAGTTCCTTAACGTATCTAACGTTACGTATCGTGAGTAAGCTATGTAGTACCTCAAACCCTTAGCTTTTAGGTGCCTCTTAAGCTCCTCTATTATATATGGTCTATACTGACCAGAAAAGCCAGCTATTAAAAGCCATGTCTTAGATTCTTCAGCCTTCCTTAATTTCCATAATCTAATCTTAAGTATTTTCCTGACGTCTATGGTTACATCCCTAACAACGTTTGAGTATGGATCTAAGATAAACACACTCCTTGATGCATTCACATGTAATCCAGCACCAATAGCGTGGAATAAACCTCCTGCTACAATTACTAATGCATCAATACTATCTAAGTACTTAGCTATGTTGGCAAACCAACAGCCAGTTATTACTAATGGCTTACCCACAATATGTATCCCTTTACTTCTTAAGTATAATAATATATAATCGGTGATATTCTTATGTTGCTGGACAGTAAGTAACATGACATTTCTTAGACTTCTACGTTCAAGAATGTTTGTAAGTCTCTCGAGTAATTCGTTGGGCACTTTTACTTTACTAAACAAATCTATAAAAACTACATTAGATGGTGTCTTCCAGTACGGATAAGGTTCGTGACCTAAGTGAAGAATTAGGTCATACCTACCCACTAAATCTTCATCAATTATGCATGAACCATATAGGGGGTTAGCATCTATATCTATTGCAATAGAGCTACTACCTAATTTCTTAAGTATTTCATCAATTATTTCATACGAAAATCTCTTAACACCATTTGGTAATTGCAGGAGTACCTTCTTAGCTTTACGATTACGTATCTCATTAACTATCTTATTTAAATCATACTCATAGAAATCAGTAATTCTCATGTCTTTCAATTTAAAGATTAATTTAGCTTAAGTAGCCCTATTTTAACTCTGTAACCTTTAACGTCCATCTAATTCCCAACTTGCTAGCGAATCTTCTTAAAGCTTCCTTAACGTGTTCAAAGGCAGCTTTACTGGCTCTAACCTCAGCTATTACGCTACCCATCTTCACTCTAGCTGCTGTACCTATGGGTTTTCCAAATGCTTGTCTCATACCTTCCTGTAATCTGTCAGCTCCAGCGAATGCCATCATCTTATTCTCTCTTAGTACATGATGGGGATATTGTCTGACTATGAATAAGTATTTATCCTCTCCAACATATTTGCTTAAGTACTTATGAGCCATAACTCTACCAGCCTCTAATGCATTATGTCTTATTTGAGCATTTTCAAGAGATACTAATTCAACTTTGATCTCGTAATTACCGTGTGGATTACCCATTACGAACTTAGTTATCTTTGGTGGTGGCACACCATCAATATACTCCTTTCTAGTGTATGGTGGTTTCTTTAACTCCTTATAGCACCTAGCAGGTCTTAAGGGCATACTCTCTACACCTAGGCTGTAGTGTTTACTGAGTAATTTAAGGGTTATGCTTGCTCCTTTCCTTTAGCCTCAACTATCATGTACCTTAACTTCTTAAACAACTTATAGATTACACTACATTCATCTCTTCTAAGCGATGCCCTCTTGAGTACGTGTTTTAATGCTACATAGGCTGATGGTAATTCTAAGGTTCTTGTTATGTCCTCAATAAACTTTAAGATCACGTCAACAATGCCTTGATCGCATTCTTCACCATAAACTAATTCGGTAGGAATGCTATCCCTAAGTACTTCATACAGGAAGATAGCGACTGCGTGTGATAGATTTAGTACATTATAGTCTGTACCAGTCTCTAACGTTGTTATTACGTCACATTGAGCTAATTCATCCCTACTAAGTCCAACACTTTCCCTCCCAAACACCAGACCTACGTCACCTTTACTCGGTATTATGAACTTAATAGCCTTAGGTGATATGGAGTGCCGTAATACATCACCTTCTTTAACAGTCCTCGCTGTAGTACATATAGTAAATGAGGTTCTACTTAGGCATTCCTTAAGACTATTAGCAACTATGACCTTACCTTCATTTAGGTAATCTATACCTCTAGATGAGAATTGCTTAACTTCTTCATCATTTAATGAGAATTTAGGATTAACTACACATATGCCTTTTACACCGAAATTTTTAGCTAATCTAAGTATGAAGCCGAAGTTTATTCTACCTTCAGGTTCAACTAGTATTATCCATAACCTACTTCTTAAGTTATTATTAAACATTTTATTCTATACCTATAGACCTGAATATCTTCTCCAGATACCCTAACTTAACAGCTCCAGTAACATTAGGTGGAGGGTCTAGAAATAGATAATACCTCTCCTCACCTCTAATTTCCCTTAATATACGTTCAGCTATAGCTGTTATTGGGTCAGGTACTTTACCACGCTCTCTTAGATCTTCAAAACTCTCAAATTCTCTCTTCTTCCTCTCCTCGATGATTATCCACATTGTTTTCTTACCTATGCCTGGTATTAGCTCGAGTGAGTGAAGTTTTATTGTTAAAGGTGCTGCTATGTTAAAGAATGTTACGAATACTTTCTCACGTTCTTTAACTATTCTCTTTATTGCTTCAGGGAGGTAAGACTTAGCTACAGCACTTAAGTCATCATAAGTTAATGGCTCACCCCATACATATTCCACTTTATCCCTTAACTCACGGAACCTAAAACTTATGCATACCTTTTCACCTTGCTGTAAAATGACATTAGGCTTTGGGTGGAACTCAAGTAATGTGAAGAACTTATCCCCCACACCTTGAGCTATAGGTCTAGTTCTATGAGATGGATGATGCCTATCCATGGGGTTACCTTCGGGCATGAAATCTAGTACTACGGCATAATCTTCGCGAATGACTCTTCTATCTGGCCTTTTATGAGGTTTTGATTGAGACATAACTATCGCCTAGATAGGTACAATCTACCTTACTCTTGAGGGCATACCTCATTTATCTTGCTAAGTATTTCGTTAAGTTTATCTTCATTAGGTATTTCATCTTCGAAATTCATTAATGCTCTTAACTCATCAATACTTCTTGGGAGTATATTAGCTATAATTACGGCTGTTATTTCTTTTAACCCCAAGGATGTTAAAATATTGACTAACTCAGATGCCCTCTCACATTTAGTAAATCTAGATACGTACTCGTAAACCCTCATAGTTATCTGATCAAGCTCTACTCCTTTCTCCATTAACTTTCTTATTATTCTTGCAACCTCTGCGTAAGGTATGTTCTTGTAATTAATTATTCTCATACTTAACTACCTACCCGAAATTATGATTAGGGATCATTTATTTTAAGTTTACTATACGCTTCCTTAAAATGCTTATGTTTCTTAAACAGAATATTCAGAACTTACTACTTACTAGGAGGTGTCGAAGGTTGTGCAGGTCTTAGATGCTCAGGTACAACGATTAATTCTTTACGCTTATTACCTAAGTATACCTCAACTATGTATGCACGACCTCTCTTACCTATGACAGTCCCAACTTTACCTATGTACCTTCTATGAGGCATACCCTCATGTATGGCTGGATTGGGAACTATGTATACCTTATCACCAGGCTTATACTCAATCATCAATAAGCTAAGAGGAGGTATTGCACCCTTCTCTCTTATGTTCTTCCTCAACACCTTCCTTGTTCTGTGTCTAAAGCCCTTAGATGGCTTAACCACTTACTACACCACAGCACATAGAAAGTTGAGGATTAATAAGTATTCTTAGTTATGACTCTAAATACTCGAGTACATCAAGGAAAAGCACGTCAATTCTCTTTCCAATTACTGATGAAAAACTTGGTTGTGTACGACCTTCATCACCATTAACTAACTCTTTAACGTATAGACCTCCATCGCATCTTACTATGAAGTAAGCTAAGTATTTATCTAGTAATACACCATCGACTTCATAGACCTTCTTGACTCTTAACATTTCTTTCCTTCTTCTAAGAACTCTTCGAGGGGTTAGTTGTCTAATATCCGCGTTCTTGAACGTGGTAGTTATTTTAACAATGTCTTCAGTTGTTAACCCGTCACTTGAATATGCAAGTATACCGTAAACCTTCTGATGTACTTCCTCCTTAATCTTAGTTACATCGGAAGGTCTTGCCATACCTTCAATATTTACCTTGACTATCGGGTTGTTGGCAAGTAAGTCTGAGATCGTAGTAATGCTTAAATTCTTTATCCTTGGTTCTTTAACCTCAATAATTAAGGGTCTACCGTCACCTAACATTCTTACATCAACATCTTCACGTCCAGCAGCATGTATCTTAACATCAACACCATTAACAACCTTTAGAACATTACGACATACTTCCTCAATAGATAACTTATACTTCTTCTTACCATTTCTACCAATCCATATCATCTGAGATACGAATCGTCCAAGCTTGAAGTACCTACCTTTTAAATAAAGAGGTAATAGCATTAATTTTACATCTTTCTCATCTAAATCTATGAGAAGTATGGCATCAGGATTCTTAAAATCAACTCTTAAGTCCTTTATTCTTTGAATCGCCTTACCTATCTCTCTCTTTAACTCTCTCCTTATGCTCTCCCAGCTCTCAACACCTAATTCCTCAGCAATACTCTTTTCTCTTAATTCAATGCTAGATCCGGACTTAACAGCCATAACAAAACTTCTTATATTAACGTTGTTAAGGAGGTCTACAGCCTTACTTATTAAATGCGGTATTAATACCATTAATTCATTACTACAAACATAACATTTCCTTACACTAATTTCCTCACCAGTTACTGATTTATACAACGTACTTAACGGGTAACCGGCATTCTCAGCTAGTTTTTTAAGCTCATCAATGGAAGGCGAAGTTGAACCTTTAAGTAGCTCTCTATGTATCTCCATAGCTAATAATGTCTTTATTGCCCTACCTCTCTCCTCATTGCTTAATCCTATACCATACTGTGCGAAAAATCTTCCAAGGCATTTATCACATAATGGGTATCTTAATAATAAATCCTTAGCTAATTTTATTAGCTCCTTAATGGCTTATCCCCTCAATACCTAATCTCTTAAGTAGGCCTTTCCTCCTTCTAATATCCTTTATCATTTTCTTCATAGTTTCATAGTACTTAAGTAATTCCTTAACATCATCTATGCTGGTTCCTGAGCCTATAGCTATCCTCCTCATCCTTCTTCTATCAATTATTGATGGATTATCGAGCTCCTCATATGTCATTGACTCTATAATGTGTATCCACTTATCCATTTTCTCTTCTGATAATTTGAGCATTTCATCTTCTATACTTATCAGTGATAATCCAGGTATTAATTGAAGTATTTTACGTAATGGTCCTAGCTTCCTTATCGATTTAAGCTGTGAGTATATGTCCCTTAATGTTATCTTGCCTGTTATTATAGCTTTCTCTACTCTCTTCTCTAGCTCTTTACTCTCCTCTAATGCCTTAAACTTCTCTAAGAGTGTCTCAATGTCTCCTAAACCAAGTAATCTACCCACAAATCTTCTTGGATTGAATTCCTCGAAATCCTCTAATTTCTCTCCATCACCTACAAATTTAATCTTGGCTCCAGTAGCTGTAACTGCCGATAAGGCTCCTCCGCCTTTAGCTGTACCATCTAACTTTGTGATTACTATGGAACCTATAGGCGTTCTATCGTGGAATCTTTTAGCTAAATCATACGCCTTCTGACCCATATATGCATCAATCACTAACATTACTTCATCAGGTCTTATACTTCTAGCTAGATCCTCCATTTCCTTTAGTAATGCCTCCTCCTCACCGTAACCGTGTCTTCCAGCAGTATCAATTATGATTATATTGACTCCTCTACTGAGTAATTCCTTAACCCCTCTCCTAGCAATCCCTATGGGATCGTTACTTTCTCTTTCACCATAAAATGAAACATTTATTTGCTTAGCTAACTGCTCTAACTGCTCATAGGCTGCTGGTCTATATGTGTCAGTGGTTATTAGTCCTGGTCTATACCCCTTCCTCTTATAATATAGTGCTAGCTTACCAGCAGTTGTTGTTTTTCCGCTTCCTTGAATTCCCACAAGCATTATTATCCATGGAAGCTTCTTAGGGAGAGTATCTACTTCCTCACCACCGAAGAGTTCTATTAACTTATCATAAACTATCTTTACAAACCATTCATTCCTTAGTACCCCTGGTGGTGGTTCAGACTTAAGTGCTTCCTCCTTAATTTTCTTAGTTAATTCAAAAACTACCTTTATATTTACATCAGCTCTTATTAGGGTCTTTTGAAGTTCTCTTATAAAATCATTTACTGCTCTCTCGTATGATTTTGAAGTCCTTAAAAATTCACGTACTAAGTCCCTTAACTTCTCTAAACCCTTCATTTAGATGGACCCTTAAGTACCCTCATTATCTTCCTTCTACCCATAGCTTCCCAATACTCTACTTCAACACCTGGTTCCAGCTTTGACTTTATATCCTCCTCTTTAGGCATCTCAACCTCAAATGTCTCGTATGTCTCTAGATCCATCAACTGTACAGTATCGCCTGTAAGCGCTAATACTTGAGCTGTCCTCTTATTTATGATGGGTACTTCAACACGCTGACTAACGGGCGCTACTAAGGTCTTCTTCGTGCCTGAGAATATACCTATAGCTACTACGTGAGCCTTAGCACTACCGTGCTTACCTGTCTTAGCCTTGGACATCTCAACAATTCTACAAGGTTCACCGTCAATCACGATGAAGCTGCCAACCTTTAGATCGCCTAACTCAGCATACATTGTGCTCATACCTAAACACCACCTCAAATATCTAGACTTAAAAGAATTAAAATAATTAATGAACGAGAACTACTTACATACTAAGCAATAATCCTGCTAATGTTGGAGGGAGCGTCACTACAATGTGCGAGTAGAGGTGGCGCCGCGGCCGGGATTTGAACCCGGGTCACGGGCTCGACAGGCCCGCATACTAGGCCGGGCTATACTACCGCGGCGCGGCGCCATTCTTTCTTTTTTATTGGGCTTTTTAGTTTTATTGTTTTTAACCCTTTTTCTGTATGCTTCTTAGGTCTAGTAGTATGGGTGGTGGGTTTGTTTATAGGGACTTGGGAAGATCTTTCTCAGAGTGGTTTGACTGGGTTCTAGAAGCTGCTGAAGTTTACGATTACGGTAGATATCCCGTTAAGGGTATGGGTATTTGGCTCCCTTACGGCTTTAAGTTAAGGAAGTTTGTAATTGAGATTATTAGGGAGTTGCTTGACTCCTACGGCCATGAGGAAATACTACTACCCATACTGATACCTCAGCCAATACTAGCTAAGGAGAGTGAGCACATCAGGGGTTTTGAGGGTCAAGTATACTGGGTAACTCATGGAGGTTTCGAACCACTAGATGTTAAGTTAGCACTAAGACCTACTAGCGAGACTTCACTGACATACATGGAGTCATTCTGGATTAAGAGCTATAAACAACTACCTAAGAAATACTACCAAGTAGTGAGTATATTTAGATATGAAACTAAAGCAACAAGACCAATGCTTAGAGTAAGAGAAGTAACTACATTTAAGGAGGCACACACGGTTCATGAGGACTTCGAGGATGCTGAGAGACAGGTTCTTGAAGCTATAGAAATATACAGGAAGTTCTTCGATGAATTAGGAATACCCTACGTAATATCTAAGAGACCTGAATGGGATAAGTTTGCTGGAGCACTATATACTATAGCTTTTGATACATTACTACCAGACGGTAAGACATTACAGATAGGTACTGTACATAACTTGGGTCAGAACTTCACTAGAGTATTTGAGGTAAGAATTCAGAAGAGAGATGAAACTATAGACTATGCATGGCAGACAAGCTACGGTATATCTGAGAGGGTTATAGCATCAGTAATAGCCGTACATGGTGATAGTAAAGGTTTAGTATTACCATTCAAAATCGCCCCATATCAAGTGGTAGTAGTACCCATATTTAGAGAGCAAGATAGGGATAAGGTCATTAATTACGCAATGGGAATAGCTAAGGAATTAAGTGATAAAGGATTGAGAGTTTATGTAGATTTAAGAGATGATGTAAGACCAGGAGAGAAGTTCTATTATTGGGATACTAAGGGTGTGCCAATAAGAATTGATGTAGGTTCTAAGGAGGTTAAAGAATCATCCGTAACGATAGTGAGGAGGGATAATGGTGAGAGAGTTAAGGTAAAGGTCAATGAGGTTTATGAAAAGATCGTTGAGTTAGGTAAGAGAATAGATATGGAACTGAGAGAACGTGCTTGGAAAGCATTTAAGTCTAGATTTAAGAGGTTTTCAGGCATTGATGAGGCTAAGAAGTTCTTAGAAGGAGGAGGTATAGTTGAGATTCCATGGTGTGGTAATGATTCATGCGCTCATCAAATAGCTGACGAGTTAGGAGCTGAAGCTTTAGGTACACCTGTAACAACTATAGAAAAAATTGAGGTTAAGGGACAGAAATGCCCTATATGCGGTAAGGACGCAGTTACATACATGAGATATTCACGAAGGTATTAAACTGCAATCTATTTTAATTCCCTTGTCTTAGTACTTAGGGTAGGGGAGAGTATGCCTAAGAAGAGGGAGAATAGAGGTAGGCATAAAGGTGCTAAGGGCTCAGTAAGGCTTGTACATTGTGATCAATGCGGTAGGCTTGTACCTGCAGATAAGGCTATATGTATAACTAAGTGGTACTCACCAGTAGATCCTCAACTAGCTGCTGAATTAGAGAAGAAGGGAGCGATCATAGCGAGGTACCCAGTAACTAGGTGCTACTGTGTTAGCTGTGCTATATTCCTCGGGATAATCAAAGTAAGACCTGAAAGTGAGAGGAAGAAGAGAGGCGTCATAGGCTAAGCAAACTATTTAAGACACGTTAAGTTAAAGAATCTCTAGGAGTGGTTGAGTAATGAAGATACCCAAGAGAATAAGGACATATTGCCCTAGGTGTAATACACACACGATACATACGGTAACTATATATAAGCACGGCAAGAGAAGGGCATTAGCGCAAGGTGAGAGAAGATATAGGAGGAAACAGGAAGGATATGGCAGCAAGAGAAAGCCCGAGCAAAAGAGGTTTGCTAAAGTAACAAAGAAAGTGGTTCTAAAGCTTAAGTGTACAAAATGCGGATACATACTGCATAGGGAGGGCATCAGATTAAAGAAGGTAGAGTTAGTTGAGGTGACTAGGTAATGAAGAAGAGGAAGATCTTAATACCTATGCCTAAGTCCAGATTTGTTAAGGTTAGATGCCCATCGTGCGGTAATGAGCAAATAGTCTTCGATCACGCAACGTTCCCTGCAAGATGTCTTGTATGCGGTACAATATTGGTAGTACCCACAGGTGGCAAGGCAAAAATACTAGGCGATATTGTTAAAATATTAGGTTAACTACTTTACCTACCTTCTTAGTGCTTAAACTAACTTCATAGTACGTTTAAGCATAATCAACATATTTAATTACTTCTCCGGTAATAATTTAGGCTTGGTGAGATTATGGTAAGGAAGAGAAAGCCTTTACCAACAGTTGGAGAGCTTGTTGTCGGAACCATTACTAAAGTATTTGATTATGGCGCATACATGACCTTAGATGAGTATGGAGGTAAGGAGGCATACCTACCTTGGTCCGAAGTGAGTTCTAAGTGGGTTAGGGATATAAGGGATGTTGTAAGAGAAGGTCAGAAAGTTGTTGTTAAGGTTATTAGAGTTGATAAAAAGAAAGGTCACGTTGATGTTTCATTAAAGAGGGTTCATCCGACAGAGCAGAGAAGAAAAATACTTGAGTGGAAGAGAGCTCAAAGAGCTGAGAAAATACTTGAGCTAGCAGCTAAGTCCATAAACAAAACACTCGATGAAGCGTATGAGGAGGTTGGATGGAAACTTGAAGATATCTATGGGGAGATTTATGCAGCATTTGAGGAAGCAGCGTATAGGGGGGCTGAAGTACTTAGAAAGGCAGGAATACCCGATGAATGGATTGAAGCATTAATGGAGCAGATAGGAAAGCACATAGTTATCAAGAAAATAAAGATCCAAGGCATAATAACTCTCTATACATTAGCATCAGATGGTGTGGATAGAATTAAGAAGGCACTAATGGAGCCCTTAACCATGATAAAGCAAAGTAAGGACCTAGCACTTAGAGTGTATAGTATTGGGTCACCACGATATAGAGTTGAGGTTATAGGTACGGATTATAAGCAGGCGGAGAAACTATTAAGAGAGTACCTCGCTAATGTTGAAGCGTTAGCTAAGAAATTAGGACTAAACTTTAGTTTTGAGAGGGAGAAGTTGAGAAGATGAGGTTCTTAATACGTAAATGCACTAAATGCGGGATCTATACACTTAAATCTTCATGTCCTAAATGTGGAGCAGAGACCAGAATAGCACATCCACCTAGGTTTTCCCCTGAGGATAGATACGTTAAGTACAGAGTATTAATGAAGCTGAGTAAGGAAGTGAGTAGTTAAATCATTATTAACTATATTGTTACCAAGGTTTATCTTTTAACTTAAGTAAGTAAGCTATAAGATTCGATATCGGATGTGCAATCATAACTATGACCACAATAGTTGATAAATGATGTAAGTCTATCAAACCGATGGACAGACTATCAATGCCGGTAATTCTGACAAGTATGTACGAGATTAAGATGAAGCTTAACTGGTCCAAAGGTATAAAGGGGTCACCACTAGGAATATTAAGCCTTCTCTTAATGAAGGAGTTAATACTATCGCCGATCATCGCTCCCAAACCCATGATCAGCCCATAGAGTATAACATAAGGATTTCTTAATAGCAATACATAGTATGCTAGTCCAGTAAAGAGCCCACCAGCAACTCCTACTATAAATCCTTCAACGGTTTTATTTGGTCCAAGAACTCTCTTACCATCTATAAAATTTCTTCCTATATCTAATGGTGTTCTTCGTTTAATGATTTTACCTATAAATATCACAGGTAAAGCATTAGCTATTAATGCAGGTAAGAAGTATATCACACTCACAATTATTAACTTAACTACGTCATTACTCAACGAATTTAACACCTTCATAACTTATCATAAATAGGCTCTTAAGACCTCTTAACTCTTTGGGCCATATGACCTCAGCCACTCTATACTTACCCTCTCTACTTAACCTAATCACTATATCAGCCCAGAACATTAGTATTTGCGCACCACTAATATCTAATTCATCATTTGGTCTTTGACGTACTTGAGCAGTCAATAGAACACATGAATTACTTACCGAGGAAATATAGGCTAATATTGAGAGAGAAGTATTTAAAATTACATTAGCTTTCTCATCGTATAGTACCTCATTACGATAGAAGTTATTAATACTATCAATGACTATCGTACCTATATCCTCACCATACTTCATAAAAACATTTAAAAGTACATTAAGTAGATGTTCATTATTTATAACCTCAGTAAAGAGTATGTTCCTTGATTTATCTAAGCCATACCTACTTATTAGATGTTTAAACATAGATCCTTCAGTACTTATGTAGAAGTACCTTAACCTTGGGTAAGTTAGGGATAATTTAGAAAGTATGTATAATACTAAATTAGTTTTACCAGTACCAGCTTCACCAAATATAAGTACTGTTTTACCTTTACAATGCGTGATTATATAATTAATTAAGTTCACCCTACCTCCATCATAAAAGTTATTACTTCATAAATTAAAACATAGTTGAGGTGGTAAGGAAATAGCTATTAAAGTCTTCATATATGATCCTAGAATATTTAGGAAATTCTTAGTCATTGCTAGGAAATATGGACTTAAGTTTGAAGTAATAGATGATGTAGAAAATATTAAGTGTAATATTAATGATAAACTAATAGTTGATGAGGAGGGATATGCTATCATATCAACACGTTCTGAAGGAATTAAATACTCATGTGAAATATTAAATATTTCTAAGGGCGATATTGAGAAGGTCATAATTACGCTTCTAGGTATAGTTACTGAACATATCATGATAATTGGTGTAGATTTAGGTAAGAGAATAGCATATGCTGTGATAGCTGATCACGCAGTAATAGATGTAGGTTATAAAGATGATTATAAGGACCTTGTGAGTAGAATAAACGAGTTAAAGAGTAAGTTAAAGCCCAAAAAAGTTATTGTAAGAATAGGTATGCCTTTAAGTAAAGATCTAGTTGATGTATTAAGCTCTCTAACCGAAGAATTATTAAGATTGAATTATGATGTTTATGTAGTTAGTGAAGTGAAAAGTAGTAAGGAGTTTGAAGTACCTACAACACTTCTTGAGAGAAGTCTCAAGAACATTCCTAGAGACCTATTAAAGAGTGATGATGTAAGGGCTGCTATAATTTTAGCCCTTAGAGGAGGTATTAGGATAGGCTAAATAGCCCACTTTAAAATATCTGAAGGAAACGTAGTTGGGGTATAATTATGGGGTATGGTATGTTTAGAAGGAGGTGGAGAGGTAGAGGAAGACCTCCTAAGCCAAGGATAGTCAGTTTAAATCTGGGTGATGTTGCTTATTTACCATTTAGACCACCACCACCAACCGTGAGTAGTAGTAACGCCATAGTGTTGGAGCCCGATGAACTTGAAGCATTAAGATTAGTTTATGTAGAAAAGTTATCGCAAAAAGAGGCAGCAGTCAGGATGGGGATATCTAGAGGTACATTATGGAGGCTCTTAGATAGCGGTAGGAGAAAGCTTGTTAAAGCCCTTATCGAGGTTAAACCAATAATCATTACATATTCATCAAATCCTTAAATTTAAGGTAAAGATTAAGGAAGTCCTCAGGATTTAACTTGAATACCCTCAATTCATCATTTACTAAGCCCTTAACTATATCGAGAGAGTCCTTACCAAAACACTGAATAAGCGCTCTACGTAGCTTCCGCCTTTTTTGCGAGAAGAGGCAAGCGAGAAAACTCTCGAGATTTTCATAAGTATTACTCCAGTAATTCTTTCTCTTAAGTAGTACTAAAGTTGCTGATACCTCAGGTTTGGGGTAGAAGGCCTGTGGAGGGTATGTTTTCACTTTTTTAACCTCAAGGAATAAATTGGTTAATACACTCAATCTACTATAATTAACGCTACCAACGCTCGCTGTAAGTCTTTCTGCAACCTCTCGCTGTAACGTTATTAATGCATAAGGATATTTGGACTTAATAAACGATACTATTAATTGCGATGTTAAATGGAACGGTGTATTAGAGACTATCACATCAGCTCTTATACCATCACTTTCTATGATCTTTATACCGTCCCCTAGTACTAAACTAACATTATATTCATCACTTAGGATCTTATAAGCTACATAGAGAAGTTTAGGATCTATCTCAGTACTAACTACATGCTTCACCGCAGTAGCTATGAATTTAGTTAAAAACCCTGTCCCAGTACCTAATTCAAAAGCATACTTGACTCTCATGCTCTCCAATATCTTCTTAAATGTTATACCTAGATCGCACCAAACCATTAAGTGTTGACTTAAGTCCTTACTCAGAGTTAACTTAAGTTTATTCCTTACATATCTTAGGTTTCTCCTTAACCATAGACATAGTTCAGTTTCATTCATAGCTCTAAATCTTAGTAGCTTAGTACTTAAAATATATGAGACCTACTTAAGTTATGTTTTACGGTGCTGTTGGGTACTCTATAATACTAAAAATCGCATTGTGGTGAGCAGGGTTGGTTGTAAATATAACACTAGGTAAGGATGGTATGATAAGGATAACTGGACCTGCAAGAATAGATGTGAGGAAGGGTAAAATATTACTTGTTGGTGCATCGTATGGTGCCGGCTCATCAATAGTAATACATAGTTTAAGGAGTTACTGCATTAAAGCTCTTGAAGAAACAGAATTAGCCATAACACTAGGTTCTGGAGCAACTGTTGAGGAACCTAGTGAGGGTGAAGAGGTATTAGATGTATGGCTGAAGATATGTGACGATTTGGCAAAAGACCTCAATGACCTTAAGAATATTGAGGTATTCGTGATAGGGCCTATAGAATCAGGCAAGACAACTCTCTCAGCGTTTATAAGTAATTACTTTATTCAGCAAGGAAGGAAGGTAGCTATCATTGATGCCGATATAGGTCAAGAAGATATAGCCATACCAACGACCATAGCACTTACTGAGCCTAAGCATACATTCGTGTGGCAGCGAGACCTTAAACCAGAGAAGATAAAGTTTGTTGGATGCATATCTCCTCAATACTGTCAAGCACAACTGATGATAGCACTTAATGAATTATTAAGTGAATCTAGAAATAATTACGAAGTAGTCGTAGTTAATACAGATGGTTGGGTAACTACACATCAAGCTTTAGAATTCAAGCTTAACATGATTAAATGGCTAAAACCTACTCACGTGTTAGTACTTGATCGGGAAATATGGGAGTACCTAAGTAATGCCCTACCTAGTGACATCAAAATAATTAATGTACCAAGGCCATTTAAAGTCAAAGAGAGGAGTAGAGAGGATAGAAGGAGGTTGAGAGCTGAAGCTTATAGGAGATACTTCAGTGAGGCTAAGGATCGAGATCTCAACATTAAGGATGTAAAGTTAATAGGTTCATGCTTACTAAATGGTAAAAAGATTAGCACTGATGAGTTAAAATCTTTAGTTAAAGCACCTGAGGAATTCATTAATAAAGTAATTCATGCATCTAAATACTTCAACACCATAAACATCTTTGTTGAAAACATAGCATATATGCCAAGAATAGAAGCTGCTCAAGGCTATGAGGTCAATATTGTAAGACCTCAAGATATTGAGGGATTGATTGTTGGCATAGTTGATGATAAATTAAGAGATGTTGCCGTAGGCGTCATAAGGAAGTTAGATCTTAAGAATGGAATAATAAAAGTATTTACACCTTGGAGAGGTAATATTAAGGCATTAATAGTAGGTCGTGTGAAGGTCTCGTTAAATACATTTGAGGACTCAACTAGAATTAGTAGGTGTGTTATTTAATGGGTAACAATGATCTCGTGGAATTTGTTAAAGTCCTTAAATCTAATGGGTTAGTTGAAGAAGTGGGTGAACTTAAACGTTACTACGAGCCAGTGAAACACATTCGAAGAGTTGAGAATAAAGGTAAGGTCTTAATATTTAAGATAGTGGATTCACCACTAAGATGTATTGCTAACGTCATTAACTCACGTAACATAGTTATGAAAATATTTAATGTGGGTAGTGATGAGGATCTTTATATTAAACTCATATCATTAATTAGCAATGTAAAGACAAGTATCAAAGGATACATAGAAAAAGGCTTTTTAAGGATTAAGGATTTCCATAGTATGTATTCAAGATTTAATGGAGGGATAGAAGCATTACCATCAATTAAGTTCTTTGAGAAGGATGGTGGAGAGTATATAACATCGTCCATAGTCATTGCTGAACTACCTAATATGAAGCTTCACTATAATGCGTCGATACACAGATTAATGAGGATAGATAATAGGGGTTACGCTATCAGACTTGTACCTAGGCACCTCTACAAGATATACATGGAGAACCGTAAGAAAGACTTAGAAACACCAATAGCTATAGTTGTGGGCGTTCATCCAGCAATACTTTTCTTAGCTTCAACATCACCTCCTTATGGTGTTTTTGAGTTAACTGGTTATAGGCATATTACTGGGAAGCCTCTCGACATAGTTCTCACTCCTAAGTACGGTATTCCTGTACCAGCTAATGCAACAATAGTCATGGAGGGTAGAATTACTTTAGATGAAGTTAATGAGGGACCATTTGTTGATATCTTGCAATTATATGATAAGGTGAGAAAGCAACCATTAGTTAAAATAGATGATATATACGTTAACAGGTTAGGAGGATACTTTCATGTAATACTACCAGGAGGTATAGAGCATAGATTATTAATGGGTTTACCTAGAGAGGCTATGATATGGGAGCATGTTAGGAGAGTTGTACCGGGAGTAGTTAAGGTTAGACTAACACCTGGTGGTGGTCAATGGTTAAATGCGGTAATATCAATTAACAAGTTAAGTGAAGGTGAGGGCAAGTTAGCAATCATGGCTGCATTTACAGCACATCCAAGCTTAAAAAACGTAATTGTTGTTGACTCAGACATAGATCCTGATAACCCCACAGAGGTGGAGTGGGCATTAGCAACTAGATTTCAGGCAAGTAAGGACCTAGTAATAATTAAAGGTGTGAAGGGATCAACATTAGATCCCAGCGCTGAGGATGGAATAACTGATAAATTAGGAATAGACGCTACAGCACCGCTTAAGGATAGGGAAAAGTACTTAAGACCTAAACTCCCAAGGGAGTGACATATACATGTACTTAACTAAGGAAGAGGAAAAAATACTTAATGGTGAACTAGGTGAGGTTAAGGCTTTAGCTCTTAAGATAATAGTGAAGGTTGGTGAAGTACTTAAAGCAGAGAAGCTTATAGACATAACTCACGCACACATATCAGGAATTTCCTACTTCAACATAAGAGACTACGGCTTAAGATTCATTGAGGACTTAAAGACAAAAGGAGCTAAATTTACTGTTTACACTACAGCAAACCCTTACGCTACAGTAACTACTGACTTCTTAGGACGGACCTTACCTAACGACATAATTAATAAACAATACAGGATAGTAAATGCCCTAAAGGATATGGGTGTTAATGCCTTCACGTGTGCTCCATACTATGTACGTAGACCAAAAACAGGCGAACATTTAGCTTGGGCTGAAAGTAATGCCGTACTCTATGCTAACTCCGTTATAGGTGCTAGAACTAATAGGGAGGGAGGTCCTTTAGCACTAATGTCAGCTATTGTTGGTAAAACCTATTATTGGGGTATGCATGATGATGAATGCATAGAACCATGTATGAAGATATTAGCATATACTCCAGAAACATCTATGGAGGCTAGCGCAATAGGATACATATTAGGTGAAATATGTCCTAACTGTATCCCTTTACTCGAAAATATGGTATTCAGGAATGAAGCTTACATAAGATTATTCTTAGCAGCTTTTGGTACAACATCTAGTTCACCAATGGTGATATTAGATAAATTAACACCGCTAAATAAGAACGTTAGAGAAAAAATAAATAAGTTAAGAAATGATCTTGAAAAACACCAAATTAGCGCCTATGATGTTAAGAGATTAGTTAAGGAATATAAATTTAAGGAGACCGGAGGTAAGGGTCTATACATTATAGGATGCCCGCACTTAACACCTCAGGAGACTAGCTACATACTTGAAGTATTATTAAACAAAATATCCGCTAATAGTTCTATAAGGATGAGAGAATTATGGCTCATAAGTATGGAGTCTTTATCTCGTTTAGGTAACATTACGAAGGAACTATCAAGGTTTAATATTAAGGTATTACACAGTGTATGCCCTATTGTAACTAGGTTAGATATGTTAGATGTAGATTACGTTGTTACGGACTCATTTAAGGCGTTACACTATATTAGAAAGATATCAGGCATTGAGGTATTCATCGATAACAGAGAAAACGTGTTGAGGAGATTCATTTATGGATAGAAAGTTAATGAGTGTAAGAATTAGGAATGTATATGGTAGATTAACTAAGCAGATATGTAGCGACGTCATGATATTGACTAGACCATTATCTTATTTAGCTGATTTGAACCCTGAGGAAGGTGTCTTGAAAGATATCGGCAATATAAAAGATAAAATATTGATATATCCAGGAGGCGTTGGTAGTACCGTCGGTTCATACATCATATACGGTCTCAAGATTAATAATAAAAGACCTATAGCCTTATTAGTCAAATATATTGATGTGGTAACACTCGTAGGCTCCATACTTGCTGATATCCCTCTCTTCATAGTAGAAGATTGGGAATCGATAATGTCATTAGTAGGTAATTCGTTAGTGTGGATGGGTCGAGGATGCATAAATAATGAGGTGATTCAAATTGAGAGGTAAGCTAATAGTTGTTGAGGGAATTGATGGAGCTGGGAAGACAACTATAGCTAAGTACCTAGCTAACACATTAATAAGCAAAGGCTTTAAAGCTATATATACGCGTGAACCCTATCATCCCCAAATAATTAAACTACTTGAGAATAAAGGTAAGGAATTAGGAGCTATCATGGAAGCCCTCCTCTTAGCTGCTGATAGGTACTTACACATTCAAGAGGTAATAAAGCCGCATCTTGAAGTAGGTTACTACGTTATATGCGATAGATACTACTACTCATCATTAGCCTATCAGACAGCTCGCGGAGCTGATATTAATTGGATAAGAACTATAAACTTCTTCATAATCAGACCTGATGTATCTATATATTTAGATGTAAACCCTGAGGTAGGACTCTCAAGACTTAGTAAAAATTCTGAAAGAAGACTAAGATACTTAGAGGATATCGAACTTCTTCGAAAAGTTAGAAGTAATTACTTAAACTTAGTAAGAAAAGAGGAACTCATATATGTTAATGCTGAAAAACCGTTAAGTGAAGTGAAGGCTGATGTTGTTAGCATAATAAAGAGGAAATTAGGAATAGAACTTTAGCTTCTGAATGAAAATCCTTAGAGGTGGATCTATGTCGTCATTCAGTACAGTACATGTTAATTAAGCTCTCTATTGTCTGTATAGTTCTCGCTATTATGTCGTAACCTATTAGGTCGTTCCTTATAAGTTCTCTAAATTTATCGGTATCTATTAAGGCACAGCCATCATGTGTTTTTACGAGATCAACACCTAAATCTACGTAGAGTATGCTACCTGTTGGTGTTATTTCGGGAGGTGTATTGATGTTTATATAAAGACCCTTTACTTCTCCATCACTACCTAGGTATTGATGTTCTATGTACCATTCATTCTCCTTGATTAAGCTTATGATTATGTCACCTATCTCCTTAGGTACATTTAATCCATCGTACATACCCTTACTTCTGACTAATCTCTCTACTTTAATCACCATGTGATTATTTCCATCTAATTTTGCTTCCTTGATTACGCCTTTACCTAATGTTATAGTCTTGGCTGTAGGTCTCTTATGATATATTATTACCTCACCCTTATCTAGGAGTTTATCGATAATCCAGTTCTTCAGGGCATTTAATAATTTATCCTTATTTACATACTGTGATATAGAATCTAGTAAGTCAACTATGTTACTTATCACCACATCAGAACTCCTGAGTATATGATGATATGGTGTCGTAGCCGTAACACTGCTTCTAACACTATCTAAGTATAATTTTGAATTATAGGTTAGTTCAACAAGTCTTATGAATTCACCATCATATACAACACTTAAGGGTTCAGCACTTTCTAATTTCTTCTTAAGCTCATTAAGTTCACTTATTAGTTGGGGTACCTCACCTATGACCTCAGTTAATGGGGCTTCATCAGCATTACTTCTCCATCTTATACTGTAGCCATCCCTTAGATATTTAGTTGATGCACTGAGGAGCTCAGTAATTCTATCCTTATTCCTAATAAAACTGCTGAACGATACACCAGAACCGAAGCTAACTATTGCATACTTACCTACAACTCTAATTCTACCTGACACAACAAGTCTTTCTCCGGGCTTTAACGGTATCTTAATTACTGATACAGGGATCTCACTACCTTCCCTGCACTCACTGATGTCAACTAGTGGTGCCTTACCTATAGGTGTTTCAACAATGCATTCATTACCTTCCTTACCAATTACTTTAGCTTTAAAGGCCGAATACAATCCTAGCTTAGGTTTATACGTTATAATGTATGGTATGTTATCTTCAATTATGCTCAGTATCTTGTTTACTGCTTCAGGAAAACCTAAAATAAGTATTTGTGAAGGATCACTATCATCAGTTTTAACAGTAGCATCAGCTGGTAATCCTCTCTTAGTATCTATCCCTAATCTCTTAGCTATGACTTCACTTACATCAACAAGTTCTATTCCATTATCATGAAGCATTTTTGATAAAGCTGTAGCATAAACTCCTCTAACTCTAGCTCTCACCACCATTATTCTCATCACCTAGTGTAAGTCAAGCTCCCTCTCTATTAGAGTTGCTGGATTAGTCTTTAACTGTTGACAGAATAGCCATAATATTCCATATCATTGTTCTCGTGTGCATTGGCATGTTGGGATCTTGGCTAACCTCATCCAAGACACTTACGGCATTTGCGGCTCTAACGCCTGGTGATAATGACATATCCTGTAGCATTTTTAATGCCTCGATAGCCGCTCTCCTAATATTCCGTGGGACACTTGAGTCACCAATTATTCTGTTTAATAACCTGACAGCTTGAAGTATTTTTGCCTCATTCATTGCCTTCTTATCAAATGGTTGTTGAGGTTGCGTAGCCAACTCTCCACCCCTTGGGGTTAGAGTTAAAGGAATAAATAAGAATTCTTAAGCGGTTTAAAGTTGGGATCCGAATTGAGCGATAACGTTGATAGAAATACTGTAGTCAAGAGAATGACTGAACTACTAAGATCAGGTGCTGTGATGCTTGATCAGGCTTGTCCAGCGTGTGGTTCACCACTTTTTAAACTAAGAAGTGGTGAAGTTATATGCCCTATTCATGGACCGGTAAGGGTTGTTAAGACCGAACATGAGGCAATTGAAGTAACTACTGATGCTGTACTCGATGAGATTGAAAAGGTATTCTCCGAGAGAGCCATGAATGTACTTAGGAGATTAAAAACTATTAAGGAGGATATTGATGAAGGTGAAGAATTAATTAAGTTACTCATTTACTGGCTTGACGTCTTAGAAAGAGTGAGAAGGATAAAGAGTATGAAGTTAGGTGAAACTAAGAAGTAATTAATTTTGTGGTGCGGGGGGTGGGATTTGAACCCACGCAGGCCTACGCCATCGGGGCCTGAGCCCGACCCCTTTGACCTGGCTCGGGCACCCCCGCACCAAAACACAAATAAATAACAAACTTATAAGGAGTAATTTCAATGCTTAAAATGTAAGCTGAGGAGTTACCTAGAGTTTCATTCATAGTTTAATAGTAGTTACAGTTAAGTCTCTCCTCCCTCACCTTCTTCACTACTCATTAATTCAAGAAATACTTCATAGAATTCCTCCTTTTCTTGTTCAATCTCCTCCTTACTTCTATGGGCTCCCGTACCCTCACTTACTACTGACGTAGTTTTTATCCTGCTAGCTACACCAGATTTTGCTTCAATTCTATAATCCCTCTTTACATCACCTTTAATTTCTATTTCATACCCACATCTTGGACATTTAAGGAGGGTTTTATCACTCCTTCTAGTGGGCATGAGTATTGATCCACACTTAGGACAGAACCTCATCTTAAATCAACCCATCAAAGACTGGGTGATTAGGAGGCTAAAAAACGTTTTGCCGGGTAGCTCTCGCATATCCTTAATCTTGTGTCATCTAATTAGTAAGTAAACTAAAGTTATGATTTTCAATGATTAAGTTGATGATAACTCAAAAGTAGTTATCATTAACTTATTATTCTTTCAGATCGTGAAGTATATTTAACATTAGCTTTCTTTTTGCTTTCTCATTAGGTAATTCCCTTAATATCATAGCCTTTATTAATGTATTAAGTAATGTTTTAATTTCATTGATGCTTTCATTAAGCTCTCTTAACCTCATACCTATGTTGTTCATATGTGATTCTATGTGACTCAATGTATGCATTATAGTATCTAATAATAATGAGTTAACGTTTTCTTCTTGCCTACTCTCTTCTCTTTCTACATCATAACCCATCTCATGTATTTCCTCCTCAATTACTTGGAAATCGCGTTCATTTTTAGGTATGATCATTCTACCGAATTTCTTGCTTCTCCTCGTTGACATGTTTACACCTGGTTTAAGGCAGACATTATAATGTTAGATCAGCGTCTGGTGTCGTAATCATTCCCTCCTAAATCAAGGTCATATGTAATACCACTCATCATCTCCTCACTTAACTCTCTACGAACTATAGTTTTACCTAAATCTTTATACTTTATCAGTACTAAGTAAACCCTAGAGATTCTTGCATAATAATCACATGAAGTTTCAACAATTTCACCATTAGATAGCTTAACTTTTAGCTTAGAATATCTCACATTCTTATCAACATAACAATCTATGAGTTTAACATCATCGATGAATCCGTTAAGAGCTAATCCTTCAAGTTCTAATATGCTTACTCTTCTAGTAGTCATTAAGTCACCTAATTATTAATTTTTTGAAGCAATATTAATATATCCCCATACCTTAAGCATTTCTAGATGAGTACCATGAGGATAGCACTAATAACTACGAGAGCGGCTAAGGAAATAGTTGAAGCAGTAGCTAAGAATATAAGAGATCCTCAAGTGAAAGTAATAGTTTTAGACAACGTACCTATAGCTGCGTTAGCAACTACAAGAGATGTTGTAATAGGTCTGAAGAGTAAACTCAAAGAGTTAAGCAATGTGGATTTAATAATCATTCCAGGTCTTGTGAGGGGTTCCACCAAAGTAATAAGTGATGAATTTAAGATAGAAGCTATAAAGGGCACTATATATGCCGGCGATATACCTTTACTGCTTGACTTTATTAAAAAAGGTATTAAATTCAGTACAGATGAGCCTGCAGATAAAATCATAGGTAACTACATAAGAAGCATGTATGAATCTAGACTTAATGAATATTTAAGAACATTAAAGCCTTCATTCAAGATTAAAAATGTAACATTCGTTAAGAATCCCCCACCTTTAAATCTATTTCTTGAGATCACGGTTAAAGATGAATTACTACATAAAGTAAATGAGTATAAGCGAAGAATACTAGAAAATAAGTATCAAGGAATAATAATAGGATGTAGTGTAGATGCATGTAATGAGCTAGTAATCGAGAAATTAATAAATAAATTCAAGTTGGGGGACGATGTACTACTAGGTATTGATGCTCCATCAATTGCCTTACCAAAACTTATTAGAAGATTTCATAAAGATATCGACATAATTATGAACATATCATTAAACTTGTTAACAGATATGGGTAAGGAAGTAACCGCCTATATGAGTGATAAAGTTGTAGTAATACCTTTAGATGTGGATAATGAAGTATTAAGTAATGTGGAAGAAATTATTAATAGGGTTGAAGCATTAGGTATTGATAAAATAGTTATTGATGTACCATTAAGACCTCCCATGCTTGGTTTAAGTAAATCGCTGTGTAGGTATGCTCAAGTGAGATCAAAGATAAATAACCCCATGCTGATGGGGTTATCAAATGTTTATGAACTTATTGATGTTGACTGCCATGGTGTGATAGCTCTACTAGAGGCTTTAGCCTTTGAATTAGGTGTGTCAAATCTACTTCTGACAGAAGAAAGTACTAAAGCACGTGGATGTATCGAGGAAAGTAATAGAGCTCGTGAGATGATGTATAGAGCATTTCTACGCAGATCACCACCTATAGATTTAGGTATTGATATGCTAATAATTAAGAGTAAGAAACTTGAGATCGTAAAGCCACCCAGAATTGAGCATGAGAAAATCATTGAAGTTAGAGATTTCATACCTCCACATCTTGATAGGGAGTACTATGTTAAGATTTATGTTGATCATGATAATAATGAGATTGTAGTTGATGTATATAATGCTTTAAGTAACACCATAGTTAAGAGGTTTAAGGGCACTAATGCACTAAGTCTTGGAAGGATCATAGTTAAGTCGTTAAAGTTAAGTAATGAACATGCATTATATTTAGGTTACGAATTAAGTAAGGCTGAGATAGCCTTAAAGCTTGGGAAGAGTTACATTCAGGATGAGCCACTAATCAAATTATAACTAATTTATTTAGATAAATAGGAAGTAAATTAAAGATTCAGTAAAGTATAGCCTGCCATAGTAAAATTTTAAATAGGTAAGCGTGCATAGATTGGCAGGTGTTTCCGTATGAGTGTTTCTCGTAGGTTAGCAGTTGCTAGGAAGGTAGTGGGAAGAAAAGTAGTTAAGGGTAAAGTCTATACCTATGAATACTATACATTACCATTAAACCTATACCTACCTAAAAGTATGGTGGAGAAGTGGGGTACTGAGTATATTGTTGAGCGTAGAGAAGATGAAGGAGTAATCATAATTAAATCTAAAAAAGCAGTTGAAACAAGTAGTTAATAATGAGGTCTAAAAAGATAGTAAGACCATTAATAATAATAGTAAGTAATGAAGATAGCATCTCATATGTAAGGGGTGAGAAGGCTAAAGACATAATAACTGAGGTACTCTACGCTCTATTACAATTAATACCTCAAGGTTACGTAACAACGTATAGAGAGCTTAGTTCAATCTTAGGTATAAGCCCTAGATATGTCGGTAAATTATTAAGCTTAAATAAATCACCAATAGTGATACCTTGTCATAGAGTAGTTAGGAGTAACGGAGATGTCGGTGGCTACACAATTAACGAGAAAATAGATATTGAATTTAAAATTAAACTATTAATTCTTGAAGGAGTTAAAGTGAAGGGTAATAGAATAGCTAAGGATAGAATAGTGAGTTTAAGGCAACTCATTAGATAGTTAATCCCACTCTTATACTTCTTAAGTAATTAATGTTAATAATGGCTGATTAGCTTAAATACTTAGGAGAGGCAATGCCTAGACTTTGGGAGAGTAGATACTGGAGTGTTGTTAGGCCTGATGCTGTCTATGTATGGAATTCTAAGAAAGTTAAGGATAAACTCTCATGGTATTACAGAGTCATGAACGATGAAGCTCCAGCTAAGTTCCTGATGGCACGGAAGGTTGGCAGTAATGATATTGACTTAAAGAACTTAAGCATTGAGGAGTTATGGAGACTTCATGACTCGCTTAAGACTGATTTTCAGAAAGTACTCGATAAGGCAAGAATTGGGAGATTAAGTCTTAAAGAAGTTAAGGAAATGGAAGAGCCTAAAACTTCATTCCTCGATGTTAAGATAGAGATAGCAAATCGTATACTTAAAGAGTGTAGATTTTGTGAGTGGAGATGCGGGGTTAACAGGCATGAGAAGAAAGGTGTTTGTAGGCTGGGTATCAAGTCTTACGTCACTACATATTTCCTACACTTAGGTGAGGAAGCACCATTAGTTCCGAGTGGCACTATCTTTTATGGTAGCTGTAACTTTAGATGCGTATATTGTCAAAATTATGATATTTCTCAATTAGATCCTTACTCAGGTATTGTTGTAGGTCCTAAGGAACTAGCAAGTATTCAGGAATATCTTAGGCTTGAAGGTGCTAGGAATATAAACCATGTTGGTGGAGATCCAACACCAAACATACATAACATTCTTGCATCACTTAAATACGTAAATATTAACGTACCTCAATTATGGAATAGTAACATGTACTTAACTCCTGAATCACTTAAGTTACTTATCGATGTCATAGATATATGGCTACCTGACTTTAAGTATGGCAATAATAAGTGTGCATTAAGACTCTCAGCAATCAAGAATTACTTTGAAATCATAACTAGGAACTTGAAAATTATTTGCCAGAGTGGAGACCCCATAATAATTAGACACCTAGTACTACCTAACCATATAGAGTGCTGTACTAAACCTGTACTTAAGTGGATATCATGTAATTGTGAGGTGGCGTTAGTTAATATAATGGATCAGTATAGACCTGAATTTTGGGTAGCTAAATATCCACAGAGATACCCAGACATAGCTAGGCGGCCCACATATGATGAAATCAATGAAGCATATACCTATGCTGATAAGTTAGGTATAGATTATAGAGAGGTGAGTTAAAAGTCAGCGCAGCTCAGCCTAATCATCACTCATAGTCCGGCACTCATCATTCAGGAGAAATATTATATTAAGGATTAAAAATTATGTTAGCAAGGACTAATATGAGGTTAAGTCCTCTTAAATTCCATGTTACTTCTTAGAGTTACTATTAAACCTTCCCACCATATATTATTAATAAGTTGCTTAACTCTATGATAGTGGGTGCGTTATTACGGTTAAGGAGAACATTATTGATGAGAGGTTTGAAGGAAAATCCATAAAAGTTAAGGTGTTAGGCCGAGACGACCCTATTGAAGGTGTAGTAGATGAGGTAGCTAAGTACGAGATAGGCGTGAGTGTGAGAGGAACTCCAGTAATAATCTTCAGACACGCAATACTCTATGTAGAGACTGAAGCACCTGAAATTCACGGGTATGGTTCAGGTGAGTTAGAAGATACCGTACTAACGTCCGATCTCGTAGGTGAAAATGTTGAAGTACACCTTGTTAATGGCTATAAGCTTGAAGGTAAGCTCATGAAGGTGTCTAGATATGAAATAGGCATTAGAGGCAAGGAAGCAACATTCATAATACCTAAGTCAAGTATATCTTACATAGTGTTTAAGTAACTGCGACTACTGCTTAAGTTCGTCATGCCCAAGAAGCTTAAACTTTATGAGCTTAACTTCAGTGCTCTCACTTATCCTCTTACCATATATCTTCCTTAATGCCTCAACTAACTCCTCCTTACTTGAAAATCCGTCCTTCCTAGCATCCTCATCAGTCAAGTCTTTAATTTCCTTAACCTCTACATCCTCTATTATGGCAGTACCTATCTTTATATTACCAGCTCTTATCTCAACTATATCACCTTTTTTGAGACTTGACGTTAATCTTATGGTAGATGACTTCCTACCTTCTAGAATGTCGGCACCGTATCTCTGCTTAAAGATTAGCTTCTTAATCTTAGTCATGACTTACCCTAAAGTTATCTAAGTATAGAGTCTATAAATTATTTACTAATTCTTCGGAGGTAAATTCTTAAAGCAATATCTAAATTTAAGTTAATTTATCTTTATTAAACTCCTTAAATCTACTAGCTCTATAGCTCTCTATTATACTTTCTAATTTCTCTTCAGTTAGCTCTTGCCCCTTTCTCTTTTTTAGTTCAAGCTCCTGAATATACTTCTTAATTTTCACTAATTCTTTAATATCTTCATTACCCACTAAGATAATATCCCCATATATGCCGTGAACGTTATTAACAGTCTTAATAGGTAATAAGTAATGTTCCCTTAAGCATTCAGCTAAATCATTAAGTCCTTGTGATATGAGAACACCCGTCTTAACACTCCTTAATTTATTGATTACGTCGGTATTGATGTCATTACAAGAAATACCTTTGGGTAGGTCAACATATATTACATCATCAGTGATTTCTTTAAGTTTACTAATGTCACTTAATCTAACTATCTTAACAATCCTTACCTTACCACAGCTAATGTCATGTAATAGATTACGTACTTTAAGTAATGACTCCTTAAGCTTCTCATTCTCATCTCTTAATTCTTCAACGTATTTAGCTAAATTATTCAACCTATGAATTAACTCATTAATTTTCCTATCACGGAGTACATCCTTACTCAGTTCAGAAACTGTAATGTTTAGTTTGTACTCGTAATCTCTTAATTTGCTTTCTAATTCTCTAATCCTTTCCCTTAGGAATACGTTCTCCTTCTCAAGTTTGTTTATTTTCTCACTTAACTGCTTTATCTTCCTTTCCTTGTCTCTAACCTCATCCCTCTTACTTAATGCCTCAGAGATGAGTTCCTTCAGTACTTCATGCCTTACCTCACTACTTTTACCTTTACTTTCTCTTTCAATGTTATACATTATGATGTCTTCAATAATTTTGCTTAGTGGTTCATTCTTAATTAACTTTAGCTTATATTCCTGCAGGTTTCTTACTTTAAGACCCATTAATGTAATCCTCTCTTGAAGTTTATTCATTTTCTGCTCGAAACTCTTATATGCTTTAAGTGCTGCCGCCAATGCGTCTCTTTCATGACTATTTCTTATAGTAATGCCATACTTTTGTACGTAATCCTTAACCATAAGTTCCTTCTCAGCTGTACTTAATGAGTGAGGTGGTACATATAGTTGGGCGTTAAGTGTAGCAGCTAGTTTCTTAACTACGTCAGGTACCGGGGTCTTGTCTGTGGCGATAATTGTCGCTATACCAAATCGTGAAATTATTGATAGTACCTCACTTCTATCTAATTCCTTACCTGATGTTATGAATACAGGTCTTGAGTCCAGGTCTATTATTGCTAATCCTGACTCTATTCCTGGATCGTAACCTACTATTAAATACCTCTTACTTTCGGTGCTTTTACTTAGCTTTATGAATTTACTGCTTATTACAGGCTTTATAATTACTTTGACATCATAACCTCTTAATCTACTTATAACACCGTAGAGTTTCTCTCTATCCACATACACCGTAAAGACCGCTCTATCGATACCTCCCATACTTCTTCTAATGGTTAAATCATAATCTATTCCATGTTTATCGAGTTCCTCCTTAATCTTCTTTACAACCCTTGCTACGGCAGCACGCATATTTCTTTGATACTTATCAGAACGCGATCCTCCAGCAAAACCCCCACGACCCTTACTAACTATGATTTTTACCTTCTTCTCATATAGTTCCAGCTTCCTACCAAAACCCTTATTAGCAAGTAAAGCTAATGCTATAGCCGTCCTCATAGGATTAAGTTTATGAAGCTGATCTATGCTTATACCAGCCTTATTTATAAGTTCATTAACGCTTGTGAACCTACTCTCATCTAAAGTTACCTGAACAATATCAAGGTCTGGTGGCAACAATTTTAATACCTTAACTATATTTCTGCTACTACCACCTAATTCATATATATTGTCCGTAGCTAATATTGCAGGTCTATACTCCCAAAGAATCCTTATTAATTTACTTAGACTGACCTCATCAACTTTAACAACATTTCCATCCTTAACTATAGCTATAGCATAGACATAATCCTTTAAGGACTCACCACCGGATTTTATTATATCTACGCCTATAGTTACCTTGTTAGAGCTCATTAATTACCCCCTTAACATATTTGAGAGCTTCATTACTATCAATATTGACTCCATATTTACGTTTAAAGAACTTAACAACGTACTCGACATCCCTCTTGAGATACATTTCATGAGCTGGGTCGTCTTTGTATAAGTATTGGGGCCAATCAATAACGTACGGTATTTCTTCCTTAACTTCAACTAGTACGTTATATTCACTTAAATCACCATGAATTATGCCTAGATTAATGAATGCCGCACGTAATGCATGTAATATTCTCTTTAGTATAGATTCAGGATCACGCGCATCCTTATACCTATAGAGTTCTATTCCTTCTATATAATCAATAACTACCGCATGTTTACTCCAACCTCTAACCTTAGGTACGTATGGAGTATGATTAATTAGGTCTTTTAATGCCTTAAACTCCCTCTCTGCTGCCACCATAGACCTTATCATCCAGTTACGTTCATCGGTTAGATAAGATCTAACCCTAGCTACCTTCTGAAAACTTATCCTTCCTATCTTATAGAACTTCACAGCCAACAAGTTCCCTTCCTTATCTTTAGCAATATATATTTCACTCTCCTTACCCATACCTATTTTATCACCTAAATAAGCAATAATGTCCTTCTTAACTAGGTCTCTCAATGCGATGCAGTCTAGGCCTAAATACGTTAGTCTATAGCCATGAAAAGGTGTCAGCGATCTCTTGATGACCTTCAGCTTATGTAGCTTTCTTAATTTATTAGCTAACTCTCTCGGTGGAAGGTTAATCCTCCTTTCTATTATATCTAACGGTATGTACTCATACTTATTAAGCAATCTTTCAAATAAGCTAAGTATCTTAAAGTCTGTATTATCTAACTGTCTATATATTTCAGCAAGTAGCATATCTAGCTAAACTACGGATTTAGAACTTATATAGCTTTAACTTTTTAATATGGGTGAAAAAGTTCAGCCACCGACCTTTCATCACTAATCAGACCCGGTTTCACACATCATTAGTTGCTGGGTTAAAACAGCATCACTTTACCTTCAACTATCACTTTAGTTAATTCGGTCACCTTATCTAGTTCTTCATTAATTATTCCTTCAATCTCTGATTTAAGTGCTGAGAATGATACATCTTCATCCGGTATTATTTTAGCTATAGCTGCTTGCGGTTCATTAATGGGATGTCCTATCTGTGATAGTAATTCTACATAGACTTCCTTAACTTTCGGTACTTCCTTAATAATTCTATTAGCTATTTTGGAAGCAAGAACGTTATATAGCTTACCAACATGGCTAACAGGATTCTTACCAGCAGTTGCTTCAAGACTCATAGGTCTTAAGGGTGTTATTAGACCATTAGCTCTATTACCTCTACCTGTCATACCATCATCCCCATGTTCAGCTGATGTACCTGTAACGGTTATGTATACAATTTTCTTATCAGGTTTATCAGCTGTATTTAGTTGAACTTCAACATCATATTCAGGAGCTATTCTTGCTGCTAAATCCTTGATCTTATTCATTACTTCTTCCTTAACTGATAGATAATGATCTACATCAGGTATTAATGAAGATATCATAGCAGCAGCTACGGTTAATCTAATTTTCTTACCGATTCTAAGTCCCATTACTTTAACGTCTTCACCAACCTCAGGTATATGTGTTTTTAAGTCTCTTGAATTCAGGAAGCGTTCAGTCTCTAAGACAAGTCTCTCTAAGTCAGTTAATGGTGCAAAACCAACACCAAGACTCGTATCATTAGCTAGTGGCACTTTCTTAAGGCCAAGCTCATATACTCCTACGAGATCAGAACTACCGCTTCTTATCATATAATCTATAACAACATGTCTATCAGGATCCAGGAATCTAAAGTTTCTCTTGATCCACATCTTCACAGCATTAATGACCAGTGTACCTACAGGAACTCTTTCAATACTTCCATCGCTCTTAACGACATACTCTGTAGCTCTTCCGGAAACAATTATGTATATAGGGTGAAGAACCTCACCACCACCAAAGACTGGTCTCGCTTGTCCACCAACTAGGAGTACTTTATCTAAGTTATGATGAAGTATGACACCATACTTCTCAAGGTAATATTTCGATAACTCAACACTGGAGGCCTCAGCTGCCGCATCAGCCATATAGTCAGGATGGCCTAATCCCTTCCTCTCTACTAGTTCTATATATTGATCTGAAACAGGTTTCCTCTCAATCTTCTCCACATAGATATTTTTAGGCATAGCTACTACCTAAGTGTGTAGAGGCGCAAATAAATTAAAAGTTTAGCTTATATACTAACGTAAACAATTCATTGACGTAATTCAATAGGGAACAGTACGTAAGTTTGAAGTCTTAACTCTGGAATTAATTTTACTCTGATTATGATTTCTTGCTATAATTAATTACTATGTAAAGGATCTGACTTCCTCTAATGAGTACAGTACCGTATCTAGCTACAGGCTCCTCACTATCACCTCTTAATTCTTCACAATCAACCATTACTACATTCATTGTTGAATCAGTCATTATTAATTTACCTAAATATGCGTTTCCGTCCTTTATTTTAACAAGTACATCCCTATTTATTGCCGACCTTAACGTCCTTAGGGGACTTTCTATTCTAGCTGGTAACATAAACCTTACCTTAATGTACTTTGTCAGCAATTATATAAGCTTTAATTACCAATAATTTCATGTAGTTCACTTAAAGCATTAATTATATTTACCTCTAGATGAAACATCAATAAGGGTAGGTGAGATTCTGTGAGCATGGAGGAAAGCAGGATAACGATAGGTAATAAGCCTATACTGGATTATATAGTATCGATAGCAATATTATTCAATCAAGGAGTCAAGAGGATAGTGATAAGAGGTAAAGGGGATAATATATCGAAGGCTGTTGCTGTATATAATGCTATAAAAGAAAGAATGGGTGATGCTGTAAAGCTTAATGATGTGAGGATAGGTAGTGAAAATAGGAAAGGAAAACTTACATCATTTATTGAGATAGTGATTGAAAGAATAATGTAGTTTACGCATTTACATACTCATTACTCGATTAAGTTAATGCGGCTTGAGATCCCCCCATCATCAATACTTGAGTTAATTTAATACCTACTAAATCACCGTACACTAAAAGTAGGGCTTCATCTCTACTTAACTTACCTACCTTAACGTAGTCTAATATAGTTTCTAATTCTCTAGTTAGTGAAGTACTTACTAGTTCAGGATAGTTACTCTCTAAGAATCTTATAACTTGAATGCCCAGCTTTGTAGGTATAGCCTTAAGCCTCCTCTTAGAAAGCACTATATAGCCATGTCTTAAATTATTTTCTATTGCCTTGGCATAGGTACTAGGCCTACCTATACCTTGCTCTCTCATTAATCTCACTAGATCAGAAACCGTATATAGAGGAGATTTTGATGCCCTAATTACCTTTACATCTTCCGGATCAGGTTTTAAGATAATTTCAGATTTATCTCTAATGAATTCCATTAAGCTTAATTGATCGACTACGGTAAAGCCTTGTTTTATAATTTCAATAGGCACTTCTACTCTAGCTATCTTTAACTTATCTACATAGACATCAGCTATAATGTATTTAATGATGGAAGGTCTCATTTGACTTGCAACAAACCGTTTGAAAATTAAATTATAGAGTTGTTTATGATATGGAGTGACATTAGTTTGAATGAGTGAATGCATAAACTTCTCAATATTTTCCTCAGGTCTCGTCGGCCTTATGCATTCATGCGTACCTTTCTCTCCCCACGATCTAGGTGTGAAGTAGTCTATGAGACCTTTACTAAAGAGAAACTCTCTTGCTACCTCTATACCAACACCTGAGACGTGAGTACTATCTGTCCTGTGATACGTTATTAGACCTAGCTCAAAAAGATCTTGAGCAATCTTCATAACTTTAGCCGGTGGTATCTTAAGTATTCTTGATGCATCACTTAGTAACGTGTCTGTCGTGTATGGTGGCTTAGGATGTACTTCTCTAGTCTCTTCACTTACTCTAACAACTCGTATGCCATGCTTATTAATCATTTCAGCTAGCTTCTTCGCATCTTCGATACTTTTTGTGAAGTACTTTATCTTTAAATCACCAATCCGCACCAGTACTAAGTAACCTCTATCCCTTAAGTATTCCACATATCTATCAATTACCCATTTAAGTACTGGAGTCTGAACTCTGCCCCCGCCGAGCCAGAGCTTACTAAACTCCTTCTTTAAGACATTGCTTATCTCAAAACCTATCAATCTATCATCGACTCTTCTTACTATTTGTGCATTAACACTACCTAGGTTTATCCTTCGAGGGTTCTGTAATGCTCTAATGAATTCATTTTTAGTAACCTCATGAAATTCTATGCGATAAAACTTATCAATATAAGGTCTTAAAGTCAGAAATACGTCATAAGCTATCTTCTCTCCTTCCTCATCAGGGTCTGTTGCTAGAATTACTTCGTCAGTTTCTTGAGCTAGTTTTCTTAATGCATTAACTATTAATCGACTATCTCTTATACGAATAGAACCACATCTAGGACATTTAGAAAGTTCATCAGTAAATTGATGACCGCATTCCCTACACTTCTTTATCGTAGTGTATATGGGTACCAATGCATCGTTAACTAATCTAATGCCGTAAATACCTTCATCAACAACTAAATCATATATATGACCAAGCGTTGGTGCTATAGTTGCTACAAGCACTGAATTATTTAATGTTATGACTGTTTCATAGGCTATGTAGTCCCCTAAGTACCTCTTGCCAGGTGTTCCAAACATTTTAGCTATAGTTTTAGCCTTAGTTGGTGACTCAACCACTATTAATACAGATTTTATGGTGCTTGAATCAGTACTGCTAGACTCTTCATTCCTACTCTTAATCTGTAAGTCCTGAATTTCTTTAAGGTTAATGTCTTTTAACCTTAAAGGTGAATACTTTAATACATAATACTTGAGTCTTCTCATAAATATATTGAGTAAATCATGGTCATCATAAAGTAGTATTACAAGACCTAATGTCATGTGTCTATTCAGCAATCTACTACATCTACCTGAAGCCTGTAAGTAGGTCATCACATCCGGTATTAGTAAGTAGCACTTATTATCACGCTTTATAATTATTGAGTCCTCAAGGACTAATTTACCCTTTCTACTAACGTAATCGGATATGAACCTTTTTACCCTACTTTCTACTTTAAGCACTAATTTAACTAAGTCACTTAATGGGGGGTTTAGTTCAATTCCCTTCTTTATACTTACGGTTATTGCCTTAATTTTTGAAGGACTTAACTTACTTAATGCTCTAATTAAGTTCTTCTCCTCATCATTTAGGGTGTACGAATATTGCTGTAATTGCTGAAGAATTCTGACAAGTCTTAATGGGTTATTAAGGGCATTATCTAAAGGTATCATAAATTTAGGTATACCTATGAAGATTACGTTGTATATTCTCTTAGGCTCATCAATACCTCTAGTTAATATTCCATAATATGTTGATATACCTATTAAAACGTTTACCTCTCCTCTTCTTAACTTATCTAATGATCTTCTACTCTTAGCGATTTCCACCTTGATACCTTTCTTTAATAATTCTTGCTCTATCTCCTCGGCTTTTCTCATACCTAGGTCTTTGCTAACAAAGATTAATGTACCGCCTATGAGCTTAGATATTAGATTAGTTAGGTCAATGCTATCTAAGGGTTCTACAACTTCAACTAGGTTTCTCATGTAATCAAGAATTGAACCTATTTCAAACCTTAAGAGCTCCCTAAGTATTTTAGCTCTAGAACCACGTGCCCTACCTGTTGCAGTAGCTATTAATAATTGGCCTAGGTTGTCATAGTTTATACTCTTGGTTAGCTCTAATTCAGCTTCATAGAGTCTTTCTTGAACTTCCTTCAGTTTATCATCCTTACCTAACACTTTATAAAATGCGAGTTCCTGCTTTAGATTAATTATCTTAAAAGCTAGCTTAATTGCATTATCGCTTACTCCTAATAACTTTAGAATTAGATTTAGAATGCTTGATGATTTCATCAACGCATCAAAGTCATCAACTATCACTAAATCAAAACGCTTATCATTAAATAATCCTTTATTCTTATGTATGAAGGCATGCGTTGTAATAACTATTAAACCTTTATTTAATGTGTCATATGAATTACTCAGTATAGACTTCTTAAACTCTTGTGATGTCATGATCACGATATCTAAGTTCTTCTTTAGCTTGTTTAACAATGTTACCAATTGATTTAGTAATTCAGTAGTAGGCACTATGTAGAGAACTTTATGGTTTCTTGAAGCTTTAAACAAAGCATAAACCTGCAATAGCGTTGTCTTACCAACTCCTGTTGGTGCTATTAGTGCGAAAGACTCACCACTAAGCATTCTTTTAGCCCATGATCTTTGAATAGACCATAGCTCCTTACCAAGAATCTCCTTAAAGAAGGATTCAAACTCCCTTAACTCATCCTCTAGTAAGAAGAGGCTCAACATTCCTTTAACCTTATTAAGTGATTGCATAATTTTTCTTAAATCACTTCTTGTACCTACGTATTTAATGTACTCATTAGGTATGCAGTTTTGGCAGGGTAGACCCCTTCTAAGTCTATCTTCATGAACGGGGCCGTCACAATTAGGGCATAGGTTCCTAATAATCATATTCCTTAATACCGATTACTCTCTTAGTTATAGGTCATAGACTTATAAGAGCTCCACCTCATTAATTAAGTTTACCCACTTTATTACGGTGGTATCAGTATAGTTATCGCTATCATAGGTCCATAATAATCCATATTTCCTTTTAATAGCAGTCTGTGCTTACTATGTGGAAAATTCCTTATCATTTGAAAAGAGAAACAGGCATACATGCTATTATATTTAATACTTTTAAGAATATTGAAGGGTATGGAAAAATCCTATTGAAAGACAAGATGATTAGAGGAAAAGTAAATCTTTAGCTTAAAGCTTTTACCTTTTAAATTATTAGAGGTAAAACTGATAGATTATTCACGGATTAGAGTGTTAGGTATGAGGAGGAAGTATATATTCATAACTGGAGGTGTGCTTTCAGGTCTTGGTAAGGGTGTAACAGCTGCTTCTACAGCATTGCTTCTCCAATCTATGGGCTATAACGTAACGGTCATCAAGATAGATCCGTATGTAAACGTTGATGCCGGAACTATGAATCCTTACATGCATGGTGAAGTATTCGTTACTGAGGATGGCGGTGAAACCGACCTGGATCTAGGGCATTACGAAAGATTTCTTAATAAGAATCTAAGTAAGAAGAATAACATAACAACAGGTAAGGTCTACTTGACAGTTATAGAGAGGGAGAGGAGAGGAGACTATCTAGGTCAGACAGTTCAGATAATACCGCACATAACTGATGAAATAAAGAGAGAAATTAAGGAAGTATCTGATGAGCAAGGTAGTGACGTAACTGTTGTAGAGATCGGTGGTACTGTAGGAGATATCGAGAGTTTACCATTTCTTGAAGCAGTTAGACAAATGAGACTTGAGGAAGGTAGGGAAAATACATTATTTATCCATGTTGTACTGGTTCCTAAGTTATCGACAACAGGTGAACAAAAAACTAAGCCAGCACAGCATAGCATCCAAGAATTAAGACGTATAGGTATCCAGCCTGATATAATTATTGCTAGATCTATTGAACCGTTAACTAAGGAGTCAAAATATAAATTATCATTATATGGTAACGTTCCTGAAGAAGCCGTAATAAGTAACTATGATGTTGAAACAATATATGAAGTACCTTTAATATTGAAGGATCAAAATTACCATAGACTAATAGCTAAAATGCTTAGTTTAGAGTTTAGAGAACCTGAACTAGATGACTGGATAGCTTTCATAAACAAGTTGAAGAATCCTAAATATGTATCTACAATTGCCATGATAGGGAAATATACAAGGCTACGTGATAGTTACTTAAGCATTATTGAAGCATTAAAGCACGCATCAGCAGTTTATGGAGTTAAAACCATCCTTAAATGGATTGAAGCAACGGATATTGAACGAGGAAGAATAAGTGTGGAGGATTCGCTTAATGATGTTGATGGAGCAATAATACTTCCAGGTTTTGGTGAGAGAGGTGTTGAGGGAAAGATTAAAGCGATAGAGTACGTCAGGGAGAGGGACATACCTACTCTAGGTATATGTTTCGGACTTCAGTTGATGGTTGTTGAATTTGCAAGGAACGTTTTAGGACTTAAGGATGCACACACTACTGAAGTTGATCCCAACACACCTCATCCGGTAGTTGATTTACTCTCAATGCAGAGAGGGGTAGTCTATAAGGGAGGAACCATGAGATTAGGTGCTCAACCCATATTCATAAAGAAAGACACACTTGCACATAAGATTTACGGTAAAGATGTAATCTATGAGAGACATAGACATAGATACCAAGTTAATCCTAAATATGTTGACAAGTTTGAGAGCAAAGGATTCATCGTTAGTGGTGTTGGTGGTGAGGGTTTTCCGGAAATAATGGAGTTAAAGTGGAATAAGTTCTACTTAGGCATACAGGCACACCCTGAGTTCAAGAGTAGACCGCTAGCTCCCTCACCAATATTTCTTGCCTTCATAAACTCCATGAACAAGAAAAGATTATGAGTAAGTAGTACTTAAAAATTTTACAATGATCTAAGAGTGTAAGAATATCTCTCTGATCCTTAACTGCGTTAAAATTTTAATATATATATCATTAATCTTATAGGAAGTATCGTTATGGGTAGGTTTAAGGATTTACTTAAGGTTTCAAATACTAAGGTACTTCTATTAGGTAATGAAGCTATAGCTAGGGGGGCTATAGAAGCTGGTATAGGTGTTGCTGCAGCTTATCCGGGAACACCATCATCTGAGATTGTTGAATCACTCATGGAGGTTAAAGATGAATTAGGTATTTATGTCGAATGGAGCGTAAATGAGAAGGTTGCTTTTGAAATAGCTTATGCTGCGGCTATATCTGGTGTTCGTTCCCTAGTAGCTATGAAGCATGTAGGACTAAATGTTGCTGCTGACCCATTCATGAGCAGTGCATACACAGGTGTTGAGGAGGGTTTTGTCATAGTCAGCGCTGATGACCCAAGTATGTGGAGTAGTCAGAACGAACAAGACAATAGAATTTATGGTTTACATGGATATGTACCGGTATTCGAGACCACCATAGTAGGCGAGGTGAAAGACTTAACTAAATATCTCTTCGATTTCAGCTCTAAACATAAGCATCCAGTTTTACTTAGGTCAACAACCAGAATAAGCCATACAAGAGCCCCAATAATGTTGGGCGAAGTACCTAGAGAGTTTAAAACTAAGGGAGTTTTCAAAAAAGACCCTAAGTACGTACTAACCCCAGTCAATGCTCGTAGGGATAAGTTAGCTATGCTTGAAAGATTCTCAAGAATAAGACAGGATGTTGAAAAGTTTCCATTCAATAAAATTGAAGGCTCAGGAAATAAAGTAATAATTGCTCCAGGTATAGCTTATTCATATGTAAAGGAGGTAATCGAAGAGCATAATTTAAACGATGTAATCGTGGTTAAATTAACGACTATATATCCAATACCATATAACATGATAGCCGATATTTTAAGAGATGTAAGTGCCGTAATAGTAATTGAGGAGTTAGAGCCTGTAGTTGAGTATCAAGTTAAAGATCTAATAGTTAATGAGGGATTAAAAGTTAAGGTGTACGGTAAGGACATAACAGGACTTCCATATGAACTTAATTTAAATAGAGTTAAGAAATCCCTAGGTAAGTTCCTTAATGTGGAGATAAATGTAGGAAAGGACAACTTAGGACGGAAGCAACAATTAGAATTACCCGCTAGACCACCAACATTTTGTCCTGGATGTCCTTACAGACCTCTATTTTACGCTATAAAGATGCTCATAATTAGTAAGAAGTTAAATGTTGTAACACCTGGTGACATAGGATGCTACGCATTAGCAAGTAATGAACCATTCAAACTTCAGGATGTAGTTATAGAAATGGGCGGAAGCCTTGGTGTGGGTAATGGATTTTCTAAGGTACTTGATGATGTAGTTTTAGCATTTATAGGTGATTCAACATTCTTCCATGCAGGTGTACCTCCATTAATTAATGCTGTATTCAATAAGTCTAGGTTAATAGCTGTAATTCTTGATAATGAGGTAACTGCGATGACGGGACATCAACCATCACCTGCTAGTAAGGTACCTGGAAAGAAGAGAATATTAATTGAGGATGTAGCTAAAGGTGTTGGTGTGAGATTCGTTAAAGTTGTTGATCCTTTCAAGATAGATGTAGTGAAGAAGACACTAGAGGAAGCTATAGAGTTTACGAGGAAGGAGAACGAACCCGCAGTCATAGTTGCGAGAAGAAGATGTGCTTTAGAAGCATTTAGGGATATGCGTAGAGCTGGTGTTGAGATACCTATTCATGCAGTTGATAAGAATAAATGCGTTGCTTGCGGGATATGTTATAACTGGTTTGGATGTCCAGCAATAACTCCTCTACCTGATGGTAAGGCAAGTATAGATCCGGGCCTCTGTATAGGTTGTGGTGCATGTGTTAATGTGTGCCCTGTTAAGGCAATAAAGCCTGTCAAACCATATAGACCTGAAGAATTAAGTAAGTATTGGTTTTAAGGTGGTGGAATCATGACTTTAAACATGGTTGTCGTTGGTGTTGGAGGTCAAGGTATATTATTACTAGCGAGAGTAATCGGAGAGGCCGTATTAAGTAGTTCAGACCTCAATGTAAGCATTGCTGAAACACACGGTCTTAGTCAAAGAGGAGGTTCGGTCATAACCCATATACGCATAGGTAAGGGCATCTTTGCACCAACTATAGCTGAAGGTGATGCTGATGTAATGCTAGCTTTAGAACTCATTGAAGCTGCTAGATATTCTTCGTATTTAAGGTATAAGGAATCGATAGCCGTAATTGATGACAGATTAATTAGGCCATCACTCCCTAAGGTAAAGCTGCCAAATCGAGATGAATTAATTAAGTACATTCAGGATAGAACATGTAAGATGTTCATTCTTAAGGGATTTAATGAGGCATTAAAGAGAGGATCACCATTAAGTGCTAATATGGCACTCTTTGGATTCATATCATCAATCTTAGAGAGGCTCGGAGTTGTAAAGAATGAGGTGTCGTTAAAAATAGTCTCATCACTTGGCAGAAGTGAGAGAGTAATTAAAGTTAATAAAGAGCTCTATTTGATGGGGTATGAGGAAGCATCTAGGTTAGTAAGTAGCGATGTTCTAAGTTTACTTAAAAAGAGACTACTGATTTAGATCTTAAAGTCTAGCATGTACTAAAGAACTTCTGTTTTATCTTAATTTCCTACTCTCTATAACTATCATTGTGGTAGTTCCTCTAACTTGAGGTATACGTCTAATCTTATTAATGACCAAACGTCTTAACTCTTCATGGCTTTCAGCTTCAACCAATGCAACGATATCATACATACCATATACCTCATAAATCTCCTTAACACCTTCAACCTTAGCTAATGCATCCATAACCTCACTTTCACTTCCTGTCTCGGTTGTTATTAATACTATTGCTAGGGGCATGGATACTCAATTATTAATGTATTAAGTAAAGTTAATAAGTATTGCTTCATAAATCAGCCGCCTGGTTACACTTCACCAATCCGATCTTACGAGGTTCATCATCATATAAAAATTACTAATAAAGGTAAAAAGTGCTAAACTAATGATTAAAGGAGATTAAATTTGAGAGTAGCAGAGAATTCAATTGTATTAATACCGAGATGGTCTTCTGAGCGTTTACCAGAGTTTTTAAGAGACTTACTTAAGCTTATAAATTACCAAGTCCAACATATGTACTTTGTATTAAAACCTTCAGTAGTTAGTGTGAACTTAAGGGGTGTGAGAAGATTAGTTACAATACCTCCATCAGCAATAATAATAGATGAGTCAATACTAATTAATACTGACGGTAAGGAAATTACAAATTTAGCTTTAAAGTACGGTATTAAAATCTTTAAGTTAAGTGAGGATTCATGGGTTGAAGTTAAAAATAGCTTAACAACTAATGAAATATGTATTATGGGCCATGGTAAGATCAGTGAATTAGTACAGGAGCTAGATTTAAAATCATCACATGATACCTGCATCAGTGAAGCTTCAACATGTTTAGTTATCGATGAAGGAGCTAATATTCATCTAGAAGAATATAAGAGGTTACTGAATTATAAGCATGTAGCTATCTTAACAGGCCTTAAAAACATAAGACTAAGGGATGTTGAAGGTATAATCTCATCCTTATGGAGACACCATCCATTACTTTATGACTTAAATATATGGAATGTAAAAGTTCACATAAAGGTTGCTGATGTGAGTAATATTAAGGAAATTATGCTTCTCTCAAAGCCTCTAGTATTTCTTGATGATAATGTACTAGTGATGGAAGTTAGTTACAATAACTCAGTACTCTTTACATCATCATTACCTTTTAAAACATTGTTAATTAAGGCTCTCTTCTATGTATGTTAAGCTTTATCCTCACTACCTGTAATTTCATCAAGGTTTAGCTCCTTCCTTCTCCTTGCTTGAAGCTCCTCTACTGTACCTTTAGTTATTATTTCGTATAGCGTAGCAACCTTATTGTTTGCTGGCCTTAATAGTCTGCCTAACCGTTGTATAAACTGTCTCCTAGAACCTGTACCTGCAACAAGTATGCCTACATTGGCATCAGGTATATCTAACCCTTCATCACCTAAAGTAGTGACTACTAAAACTCCTGATTTAGAGTTTCTGAATCTTTCAAGTATTATCTTCCTGCGATCAGCAGGTAACTCACCTGTGAGTAAGTAACCATTAACTCTTCGTGCTATTTCCTCAGCCAAATCAACGTAATGTGCGAAAACTATAATTTTGCTACCATTCATTAATTCCTTCCTAATTATTTCTTCAACCTTTTCTATTTTAGATAATGACTTATGTATTAACTTACTCATTTCATTATGCAGTCTTAACGCTTCGATAGCTCTCTCATCACCTTGCCTTGCTAATTTTAAAACATCTTCAAATTTACTATAGCCAACCAATTTCCTATACTTACTCCTAAGCTCATATAATCTCCTTCTCTCACTGGGTTTTAACTCTACCTTGATTGTGACAATTCTATAGGAAGCTAGATAACCCTGCTTAGCTAACTCTTGAGGAGGCTTATAATACACTATACCGCCCATTAATGGGAAGAGTTCTACATGCTTACCATCCTCTCTATAAGGTGTTGCTGATAAACCCATCCTACTTAATATAGGCAATGATTCAGCTATGAACTTAAACTTCTCAGCAGGTAAGTGATGAACCTCATCCACGATAAGTAATGAATAATTCCTAGCAAACTTATCTATATGTCTATAAGCTGTCTGATAAGTTGTTAAAGTTATAGGTGATAATCTTTTTTCACCACTATAATACATACCTATCATGTATTCAGGTAAGTTAGTAAACTTCAATATGGCATTTTTCCATTGAATGAGCTGTTCTTTAGTATATGCGATGATTAATGTATGCTGCCTTAATAAACTTAGAGCTGCAATAGCTATTATGGTCTTTCCTGAGCCTGTAGGTAATGCAATTACACCCTTATTCCCATTCCTTACCCACGAATCTAAAGCTTCCTTCTGATAGTCCCTTAACGTACCCTTAAATTTTAATTCATAGTTTAGTGGAATTTCACGTTTAAATCCAGTTTCGTCATTAACTTTAAATCCTAATGAAAGTAACTTATTAATTAATTCGTAATACTTGTAAGGTTTAGCCACAAATGTTTTAGAGCTCCTTTCATACCTAATTAGACCTTTAAGTTGACCTAATAGTTCACCTAAGTATATGTTAAATTTTAATATTAATGAGCCATTCCTATATTCAATACGTACTTCCTTTCCTAGGTTGAGTTTCTCCTCAAGGTATTCTATAAGTTTATCATCATATATTGCATTAACGTTTTCAAGAATATCAATGACATCATCAATACTTAAATTCTTAGATAGTATTGCATCAATGTTTAATTTAAATATTGACTCTCTACCCTCTCGTCCTACGTAATGAGCTATGCTTAAGAGCTTTCTAAAGTCCTCATCTTCAAGCCATCCTCTAACTTTAAATTGTAAGATTTTATCCCTGCTCATACCTTAAGGTTCACCTGGTCTTACTCTTCAATGAATTCCACAACTATCTTAACTTTGACTCTGCTTTCTGATAAAGCTGGGGGTTTTTCACCTAAATCCACAGCAAAAACCACGGGATTACCTAGACCATCATTAAACCTTACTTCAGCTACGTATGTTGTCTTACCCCCCTCACTTAGTGATTTGAGGATAGCCTCGTATAGTCTTGACAGAGCTATTTGGAATGATATAGGGTTAGCTAAATCTTGAGGATTAATTCTAATCTCAGCTAAGCTTCTCGCTATACCTCTAATGACTTTCTCTATCCTTGCAATACCGTAAAATTCCTTGGTATAAACACTTTCACTCAATTTTCAACCCAGGAAGTATGTGGGTTTAAGCTTAATATATTAGTGCTTGCAGGAGAGGAAACACTTATAAGGGAGTCTTTAAGTATTATGAGCGAGAATATCGTAGTGAGGAAGTGAGGTGAGTTAGGAAATGTCATCATCACAGTCTCAAGCCCCAAGCCCCATCTCAAGTAACGTAGTACTAGTGGGTAAGAAGCCAGTAATGAACTACGTACTAGCAACATTAACACTACTAAACCAAGGAGTTAATGAAATCGTAGTCAAAGCTAGAGGTAGAGCCATAAGTAAGGCTGTAGACACTGTAGAAATAGTAAGGAGTAGATTCTTACCAGATAAGGTTGAGGTTAAGGACATTAAGATAGGTAGCCAGGTAGTAACTACAGCTGATGGAAGACAGACTAGAGTATCAACCATTGAAATAGTATTAGCTAAGAAAGAGTAAATAAGATAAAGGGGCTACTAAAGCATTAATGATTTTTTAGATCCTATCGAATTAAACTTTTAACATTTTAATACACCTTCCCCAAAATAACTTCATGGTAGTAACTTATGGGTAAGTTACTTAATAGGATAATATCTAAGGGTACATTACTACAGGTAGCACTAGACTTCACAGAGCTCGATGATGCTATAAAGATAATGCGTGAACTTATTGACTTAGATGTAGATATATATGAAGCGGGAACGCCATTAATAAAAAATTACGGTTTAAGGAACTTAGGTACCTTAAGGAGTATTGTGGGAAGTCAACCAGTACTCCTAGCAGATACAAAGACTGTGGATGTGGGCGCACTTGAAGCTGAGTTAGCTTATAAGAGTGGTTTTGACGCTATTACAGTACTCGGTAGTAGTGATGATGAAGTAATCAAATCAACACTTAAGAAGGCTAATGAACTAGATATTGATGTAGTCATTGACACTATAGGTATAAGTGAGCATAACCTTGCAAGAAGACTTGAAGAGTTAAAGTCATTAAATGTAAACATAGTTAACATTCATACAGGCATTGATGTTCAAAGATTAAGGGGGTTGAGGATCACAGATAGGTTGAGTGTTCTTAAAGATCTAGTATCATCATTTAAGAGTAGCTTTAAATTCTCAGTCAGTGGCGGTATTAGACCTGATGATATACCTAAAATACTTGAGCTCGACGTTAGTATAATAGTTATAGGATCAGCTATAACTAGATCAGACAATCCTAGGGAAAGTACCAGAAAGGCACTACAATATTTGAGGGGCTAGACTTTAAAAGTAATGATTTAAGCTATTTTAAGATTTAGGGAGTATAAGTGATAGCAGCATTGGTATTACTGGTAGTCAGTATAGTTTTAGCTATTTTAGCTATAACAGGTTATGACAAGTACTTAATACTTAAAATTAAAGCAAAAATGCTGAAAGAAAAATACAGGTATCAAAGCAATATCGATAAAATCATGGATTCGTATACAAGGTCAGTAATTAAGAAGGTGAAGCTATCACGTATTGGTAGTTACTTAGTTTTAACTATAGTTATGCGTGAAGGAGTAGGTGAAGAGGAGGTAAGCATCAGTGACTTAACTCCATTAATGCCCTTAGTATTGGAGGATAATGAAAATGAAAATATCAATGTGGCATAATAAGTTTTTGCTAATTATCTCATGAAAAGCTTCTCGTATTCTCTAATGAATTTAACGCTATCCCTAACATCAACAAATAACCTAGATGCTTCCATTACATCCTCCTTACTAATTATGCTTCTACCGTTTCTTTGAGCAATTATCTGGGCAGGTCTGAGTAGTTGTACAGCATATCTAAGACTTCTCTCAACACCTAAATCAGTAAGAGCTTCTAGTGCTTCATCACTTAGTCTTACCTCTTCTTCATGGGCTCTAATTTTAATTATCTCTTTAATTTCGTTTCTACTATAAGGCTTCATTCTAATAATTAATAGTCTATCTAGTAAGTCTAGGGGTATTCCGTGAGGTGATTCGATATCTGTACCCCTAATTCTCGTGATACCTCTATTTGTTGCTAATATCAGTATGGGTGCGAACTCACTCTCAAGTATCCTGGTTAAGAATGAGAATGCTTCTAAGTCTAGCATATGTGCGTCATCTATGAAGAGAACTCCAGGAACTATTTCTGCTTTCTTTTCTTCGAGCCACTTCCTTACCTGGTTGTTAACTGTCTTCCTTACTTCCTCATCTATTTCTTTTTCAAGCTCTATACCTAGGAGTCCTGTAATCGATACTCTTTGGCTTGCAACATACATGTCTAAGTCATTTAATGTGAGTACCCTTACTATTTCCTTTTCTCTCAGAATTGGTCCTCTAGGTAATTCCTCCTCAACTCTCCATAAGTCTATGTCATAGTATTTGGCCTTCTCAATACCTTTAACTCTGCCAACTTTATGAACGACACCTGTTTCTGCATCAATCCATATATGATCACCACGACGAACTCTAAGTTGAACTAGTTGAGCAGTGATTTCCTCACCAACGGTGTATGTCCTAGTTTCATCCTTAGTCATTAACGTTATTTTAGCACCCTTAGGTACCCTGATGTATGGGTTGAAGGGATGTCTCGTGTAGGCTATTTTTATATCTTTAACTACACCCTCATAAACCTTCCTTACTTCCTTAATTCTAACGCCTGTAGCTCTTCTTACAGCTCTCATAAGTATTTCTGTCTTTTTGACTTCAGCTGAGTATATCTCAGCACCATCAAGAGCCACGAAGGGGGTATCTTCACCTAGCTCTCTAGCTATGGCTACAGCTAATGCTGTTTTACCAGTACCTGGTGGACCTACTAAGAGTATCCCTTTACCTGTCATTTTACCTTGTTTAATCATCTCAACAATAATGCCAGCAGCTTTTCTAGCTTCTAGTTGGCCCACAAGACCATCCGCAATTGGTTGAGGCTCGCCATTTTCATCCAGCCCTAAGCCTCTAATATGGCTATGTAGCGTTACCATGTACCTCTCGATACTTGGAGCCTTAACCTCCCTAATCTCAGCACACATCACCTATACCCGTAATTCTAATTATATAATTCATGACTTTTAAATCTCAATCTAAATAGGTAATGCTTAATAATGATTATAGATAGAGTCATACGGGTTACAGAATGTCGCAATCAAAAACCACAAAGGAGATAAAGATAGTCACAAGACCCGTGGTAACAATCGATGCTGTTAAAAGGGATACAAGAAAATTAAAGCTTTTACATATAATTGATATGATAGGCCAAATCTCAGAGAAAGGACTAACACAGCTAATATATAAGCTAAAGAATGACAAGGGTATAGACTTGGGGTACAAGTTCTTCTCAATTGCTGGTGTACCCAATAGTAAGGAACTACTAGAGGATGTTAGAGTATTACTCTACTTAGGATTAGTAGAGTCTGATCCCATAACAAGGAAATTGAGATTAACAAGCCTCGGTAAGGAATTCTTAGGCAGTGAAGGTGGTAAAGTAAGTAAGGAAGACCTTGATGATATAAGTAACGCATTAGATGAGCTAAAAACCTATATCCAATCCCTTGATTCAACGACAGAAATTGTGATAAGAGGTATGAGATCTCTAAGAGGTAGGCGAAGACGAAGAAGGTAAGAAAGTTATTCAGGTCTCACATCAACTCTACTCTTAACTTCCTGTGGAAGGACATCCCAATACTTTCGTAGGAATTCTTCCTCCTTACTCTTGATTCTAGGATGCTTTCTTCTCGTGTCAGGGTACATCCAAGGTATACTATCTATTATTGGATACCACCTACCACATTTGGGACATATGATAATCCCTGATATTATATCTATGCGTACACATTCAGCACAATTTAACTCCTCTCTATTAATTTCTTTAATGTATTTACTCTTGAGACCGCAATATAAATCACAGAATGGTGTTTGTACCTTAAATTTTTTGTCTAAAAGTTTCTTCTCGAAAACATATAACTTTAAAGGGAATTCCTTACACATAGGACAAGCAAGTAGGTTCAATAATGCGTACCTCAATGCCCTAACACCTCTTTAATAAACTTTAGAACACTATTAAGTATGCTATTGGCTTGTTGCTCGTTACTAGCTTCAACAAAAACTCTTAGTATAGGTTCCGTACCACTGGGTCTTACAAGTATCCAGTAATCTCTTTCAATTATTTTAACACCATCGATATCTATAATTCTAGACTTACTGTATAGTTCCTTAAGCTTATTTATAACTTTGGCTGCTTCCTCTCTATTCCTTATAGGTACTTTAGTCTTAACTATGTGTCTACTGGGTAGTTCATCAATGAGTTCGGTTAAGCTTTTTCTTATGTAACTTAAGTATTCAAGCATTAATGCTATAGCTATGCCTCCATCCCTTACATACTGATGAGGAGGATACATAAACCCTCCATTCTCCTCGAATCCGGCTATAGCTCCTATTTTCATCATAGTCCTAGCTATGGTTATACTACCTACCCTTGTCCACACAATCTCAACACCATACTTAGACAGTACTTCCTCGACTAATGTACTTGATGAAACGGCTGTAACAACTCTCTTAGGACCTTCATCTCTTCTGTACTCAATAATGTGTTTACAAAGTAGTATAGCTGTCCTATCACCTGATAGAACTCTACCTTTTCCATCTATGAATATTGCCCTATCTCCATCCCCATCATGAGCTACCCCAAAATCCGCCTTCATAGATCTAACTGCGCTCGATGTATAAACTAAGTTTTCAGGTGTTGGCTCGGGTTCCCTATTCGGTACATGTGAGAGTTCAGTATTTACTGTGATTAATTTCACGCCTAAATGTTTAAGTATTTTCGGTGAAGTTAATGATGGAACGTTATTGGCTCCATCAAGAACAACTCTAAAGTTTCTAGATCTAATCTTATCAATGTCAACGAGACCTACAACACCTCTAATATAGTGTTCGTTAACATCATCTACTTTCACGTAATCACTAGATAGTTGCTTCCACGGTACCCTTCTAAACCTCCCTTCATGATATATTTTCTCTATTTCCTTCTCGCCTTCTCTATGTAGCTCAACACCATCAGATGCTATAACCTTTATACCGCTATATTGTGGTGGATTATGTGATGCAGTTATCATTATTCCTCCATCAAATCCTCCAGTACTTTTTATGTAGTATTGAAGTGCTGGTGTTGGTGTTAAGCCTGCATAGTATACCTTGACGCCTGACGCTAGTAAGCCCCCAATAACTATATGTGTTATGAAGTCATTACCAGCCCTAGCATCCCTACCTACAATGATTCTTGAACCTGAACCGAAGTAAGAAGCTATCGCTAATGTGAGTCTAAGTACATTCTCAGGTGTCAAGAATTCATTAACAACTCCTCTAACACCATCGGTACCAAAGAGTCTAGGATAGCTCACTTATCTCACCATACTTACATAAGCAGGGATAACATAATTAATATTGTCCTCGAAGAAATCAATCTTGGAGGAAGAGCGACATGAAGGTATGGATTGACGTTCTAACATCAAAGCAAGCAACATTGTTTGGATACTTAGCTAGGGAACTATTAATGAGAGGCTTTAAAGTCATAGTAACTTGCCGTGAGTACGAGTATACCGAGGGAGGACTTAAAAGGCTTGGGATAAATCCCATAGTTATTGGTAGTTATGCTGAAGGTGATGCTTACGATAAAGTAATGCATGATATCAATAGAATGAGTGAGCTACTTAAGATTGTGAAACATGAGAAGCCTACTGTATTAATAGCTTATCCAAACCCATCAGCAGCTAGGGTAGCTTTCGGTCTAGGTATCAAGTATATTGCAATAACGGATTCACCGCATGCTGAAATACCCAGTAGATTATCGTTACCATTAGCAGATATCGTCATCACATCTAGGTGCATACCTCAAGCTGAGATATTAAGCTACTTATATGTAACAACAAAACTATATCAATACAACGGTGTTGATGAGGTATCATGGCTAATTAGGAGTAAGCCTGATATTAACTACATAAGGACGTTAGGTCTGGAAGAGTTTAAATATGTGGTGCTGAGGCCTCATGAATCATTAGCAACATACTATAGAGGGCATAATGTATACATAGATATGGAGAAATTAATACAATATCTAAATAGTGAAGGATATGACATAGTATTCCTGCCAAGGTATAGTATACATGAAGCCCTAGCTAAAAAGTTGTTGAAGCAAGGTCTTAAAGTTAAAGTAATCAGGGAGTATTATGATGGTGTTTCACTTACATATTACGCTCTTGCAGTCATAAGCGGCGGTGCCTCACTTGCTAGGGAGGCTGCCTTACTCCATACCGTAGGCATAACATATTTTCCTAAGAAGCTATACGTAAATGAATGCATTAAAAAGTTTGGCTATCCTCTCTACGATGTACATGACATGAATGATTTGAAGAGAGTGCTTAAAGCTATTGACATACATAAGTATAAGAAGAAGTCCTTTAATAACATCTTACATGAGCTTAAATCAAGATTTGAGGATTTAATATCATTAATCATAAAAATACTAATCAACGAGGTTCGCGGCTGATGCGTGCACCAATTCTTTACTCAGCATGGTATAGAAACTTCACTAGTTTTAGTCTAGAAGGTGTAAGGGACTTCATAAATAAACTTAAGGATGCTCGTTTTGATGGTATCGAGCTAAGTATAGATTACCCTCTATACTTTAAGGTAAAAACTCAAGAGATAATTACGCATTATCTTAGACATGAGGGTTTATATCTAAGTATTCACTTACCTTGGCGTGATTTAGAATTAGCTTCACCTATAGAGGAAGTCAGGACTGCTTCACTTAACATTATATTGAAGTGTATTGATGAGTTATCTAAATTAGAGCCTAAGTATTTTGTTCTTCACTTAACAACAGAACAAGACTTTTGTGGATACATGAATAAAGACTGCATAGCTTCTGCAAAAAGAAGTTTGGAGCAAATTGTCATGAAATGTAAAGATGTATCTATACCTTTACTTATTGAGACAACACATGATAAGTGCTGTAGTAATGAGGATACATTACCATACATCTTAACAGAGTTTAAGGATGAGCCATATGTTGGTGTATGTCTAGATCCAGTACATCTATTGTCTAGAAGAATTAAGATGTGGGGTAGTAGTGAAGATGTGATTGAGATTGTAAAGAGCTTACCACCAATAATTATCGATAAAATTGAAGCGTTACACATACATAATTATAGACGTCTAAGTTACGGCCTGACTTATGTCCATCTAATCCCTGATGATGACATATTGAAGGACTTTATAGAAGTAATTAGGTACTTGAGCGGTAAGGTTAGAATAATGACTATTGAAGTATATAAAGATTTAAGTGGTAAAGACATAGACGTTAGCCAGTTAAGGCATGTAGTAATGGCGTTAAAGGAGGGGATAACAGATCGTACTTAAGTTAGGTATAGATGAAGCTGGTCGTGGCCCTGTCATTGGCGATATGTTTGTTGCAGGTGTTATTATTAGCGATGATATCGAAGATAAACTTAGAAGTATTGGTGTCAAGGATAGTAAGCTATTAACTCCTAAGGCACGGGCTAAGCTTTTCACATTAATATGTATATATTCCCGTAGTATTATAGTTCTAAGGATACCACCCAAAGATATTGATGAGTCAAATCTTAACGACTTATTTATCAAGGCCGTAAGTAACATAGTAAAAGTAGCATTCACTAATCCAACACTAAGAAGGGAAATAAGGGAAGTAGTAATTGATGCAACAAGTGGTAGTGCAAAATTAATAAAGGAAGTCAATAGCTTACTGAACAGGTTAGGTATCAATAAAGTGAATTTAGTGATTGAGAGTAAAGCTGATTTGAAATATACCGTTGTAAGTGCTGCCTCGATTGTAGCTAAGTACTTAAGAGATACCCATATTAGAATCCTTCATGAAATATATGGCGACTTTGGTAGCGGATATCCATCAGATCCAAAAACTAAGGCATGGTTATTAAAGCTTAAGGCGCATGAAATTCCACCAATTGTTAGAAAATCTTGGTCTACACTTAAGAAGCTCGGTATAAGGTATGTTAATGAGAATCAAACACTACTTAAATGGTTAAAAGGTAATAGGAGAGATTAAAGATTAGAGTCTTAGAATTAGATTATATACATGAGTGGCTTAAGATGCCAACTAATTTGCCTGCTGAAGCTAAAGCTAAATGGGCTAAGTACTTAGAGGCCAGAACTCTTGAGGAGAAACTTAAGGCTTTACAGGAATTTCTTTCTGCTATACCTAAGCATAAAGGTACTGAAAATCTTAGGGCATGGGTTAGGAGGAAGATTTCAGAGCTTAGGGAGGAAATTGAGGAGAGAAGGTCAAGACGTACAGGTAGGGCACCATCATTCTTCATAGAGAAGGAAGGAGCCTCACAAGTAGTCATGTTAGGATTACCTAATTCAGGCAAGAGCTCATTATTGAGAGCCCTGACTAATGCTAAACCAGATGTTAGTGACATACCGTTTACAACTAAGTATCCTGTACCTGGCATGTTAAGGTTTGAGGACATACAGTTTCAACTAATTGAAGCTCCAGCATTAACTAGGGGTGCGTCAAGAGGTAAGTTAATATGGGGTTCAAGAGTATTAGGTTTAGCAAGAAACGCTGATATATTAATGTTAGTAATAGACTTATCGAATAATCCACTAGCGCAACTTGATGTTCTAATCAGTGAATTAGAAAACGTAGGTATAGTTATAAGGAGACCTAAAGGTCGTGTTGTGATAGAACGCTCAAAAGCTGTGAGAGGAATCAAGGTAATAAGTTACGGTAAACTCATTAACGCTACTGTAAGCGATATTGTAAAACTACTTAATAGCTATAGAATATATAACGCTATTGTAAAGATCTATGGTGAGGTTTCCTTAGATGATGTAGAGAAATCGGTGTTTGAAAATGTAACTTATAAACCCTCAATAATCGTGCTTAATAAAGCAGATCTTGTTGGCAGAGAGTATATTGAGGAAGTACGTAATTACATCGCTACATTCCTCGGAGATGACATTAAGGTAATCGCAGCTTCAGCTAAGACAGGTATGGGCTTGAGTGAAATACCTAAGGCAGTATTTGATGCAGCAAATATCATTAGGGTATATACTAAGGAGCCTAATTCCTCTAAACCCTCACCAGAACCATTAATACTGCCTAAAGGTTCACGAGTTGAGGATGCTATATTGAGAATAAGGGAGGAGTTTCTAAAGTACTTTAAATACGCTAGGATATGGGGTCCGTCAGCAAAATACCCTGGAGAGAGAGTAGGGCTTGATCATATCTTAGAGGATGGTGATGTAATAGAAATTAGAACTAAAATTAAAGGTATATAGTTCATAAGTTGATATGTGTTAATACATCTCCCTTTTAACTTCTCAGAGAGAATTCATTATTAGGTGATGAAGTGCCACGTAAGTCGCCATCAAGTAGATCCAGAAGTAGAAGGAAAAGAAAGGAGGAATCTGAGACCATAACACAGGAGAAGACAAGTAAGAAGACTACGAGAAGGACTAGAAGGAGAAGAGAGATAAACTTAGATGCGTGGATAGAGAAACACATAGATGAATTTGTAAGCTCTACAGGTCTTGACTTGCTTAATTTATCTCGTGAACAGTATATTGAAATATTAAAGGATATCATAATACAGCTTTACGGATCAACAAGTAGCTATACTAAAGTGGATGTATTAGTAAAGAGATTTCAGAGATACTCTGATAGAATATACCCTGTAATAGCTGCACGTATAGCTTCGCTACTTGATAAGTTGAGTGAGGATCAATTAGAATTTGTTATCCTTAATATAGGTGATGAGGTATTAAGCTTAGCTAGTAAACTTTATGAGCATGCTAGAAGATTTGGCAGAGATGATCTTATAAATATACTTAAAACTAAGTGGTCAAATGCTTGGGTCAAGAGAAGAACAGAGATACTGCCAGCTGAGTGTCCTAAATGCGGCTTTAACGCATTAATGCCTGACCTAACATGTCTCGTATGTAATTCAGTAGTTAACGATAAGACCCTCAAGGAATTCATAAAATTCACTAATGGTTTAAAAGAGTTAATATCAATATTATCCTGCGATGAACTAAGAGAGATTATGAGGAGAGGTTACGTATTAGTAAATGGACTAGGTCTTAAGCCCCCCAATAGTGAAAGATCACCTATCGATATAGAGATCTACCTTACTAATAAAGAAATGGAATTAGTTAAAGGAATGTACAAAGATAGGTGTGAGGGTATAATGTAATGGAGTTCCTGAGAACTATAGATGAAGCACGGAAGTTCGTATATCTGAATAAGGTGGCATTACTTGCAATCATGAATTTAGAGATGGAGCTAAGTAAGATCATATATGTAGTTCTAAGAAAACTTGAGAGAATCTCTAGAGGGAGAATATCTTATGCGATACTGCTTATAGATAACGAGTCACCGCCAGTAATAACACTATTTATTAATGGTAGACAAGTTTTTGAGCAAAGTGATTATTTTGGTAATGAAAAGAAGGATTTACAGGCATTAAAGTGGGGGATTAGGGAGGCACTCAAAGATTGGGGTATTGAGCCACCGTTCTAAACTTCAAGTCTATCAAGTCTTTCTTCACGTAGTAACATCCTTAACTTACTAATTAGTTCCTCATAGTTTTTATCATTTAAACCTTCAGCTAAAATACTGAAAAGTTCCATTACATAGGGGTTTAACTGATTAGGTCCTTCAAGTATTTCCTCTCTAATCTTATCAAAGTATTTACTTAACTCATCAGTCTTCACTAGATTAAGTTTCCAAAGTAATGTAGCATAACCTACTAGTATAGCCATGTAGAAATTAGCTCTATCAATATCCATCTCATCCTCAACAAGCTTTGTGTAAAATTCTAATACTTTAGATAGTTCTGGTAGCAATGAATCTCACCACCTCAGTATAGCTTAAGACAGGTTAATTAGGATTGCTCAAATAAGTTTATATAGAGGCGGATTAAATAGAACTAATGGGGTTGTGTCATGGCAACCTACGGAATACCTGTGATAGTCCTCAAGGAGGGTACTACTAGGAGTTATGGACGTGAGGCATTAAGGAATAACATAATTGCAGCAAGAGCTCTAGCTGAGATTTTAAAGACAAGCTTAGGTCCTAGGGGCCTCGATAAAATGCTAGTTGATAGCTTTGGAGACATAACGGTGACAAACGATGGTGCAACCATAGTTAAGGAAATGGAGGTTCAGCATCCAGCAGCTAAATTACTTGTTGAAACAGCTAAGGCAGTTGATGCTGAAGTAGGTGATGGAACTACCAGTGCGGTTGTTCTAGCTGGTGAGCTATTAAGTAAGGCTGAGAACCTATTAGATCAGAACATACATCCAACAATAATAATTGAAGGCTACAAGAAAGCTATGAATAAAGCCCTAGAAATATTGGACGAGATTGCTATAAAGCTAGACATAGGTGACATAGAGACTAAAGAGGGTATGGAGAAGGCAAGAAAAGAATTATACAAGATAACTTACTCGGCATTAGCTAGTAAGTACTTAGCAACACCCGATATCCTTGATAAGTTAATTGACATCGCTATTAAGGCTGCATTAAAGGTTGCTGAGAAGAGACCTGATGGCACTTACCTAGTGAGACTTGATAACGTTAAGATAGAGAAGAAGAAGGGTGCATCCTTAGCTGAGACTCAACTTGTTGATGGTATTGTTCTTGATAAGGAGGTTGTTCATCCTGGTATGCCTAAGAGGGTTGAGAATGCTAAGATAGCATTAATAGATGCACCACTAGAGATAGAGAAACCTGACATTACTGCTAAGATAAACATAACGTCACCTGAGCAAATTAAGATGTTCCTTGACGAGGAGACTAGGATGCTTAAGGACATGGTTGAGAAGATTGCTTCTATTGGTGCTAATGTTGTTATTTGTCAGAAGGGTATTGATGATGTTGCACAACACTTCCTAGCAAAGAAAGGAATACTAGCAGTAAGAAGAGTCAAGAGATCAGACATGGAAAAACTAGAAAGAGCAACAGGAGGAAGGATTGTCACAAGCATTAGAGACCTATCAGAGAAGGACCTAGGGTACGCAAAGCTAGTTGAGGAGAGGAGGGTAGGTAACGATAAGATGGTATTCATTGAGGGCTGTAAGAACCCGAAGGCAGTAACCATACTGATTAGAGGCGCTAGTGACATGTTAGTAGATGATGCTGAGAGAAGCTTTAATGACGCATTACACGCTCTAAGAAATGTACTAAGAGAACCCAAAGTTGTACCTGGCGGTGGTGCTGTAGAGGTAGAACTAGCACTTAGGTTGAGAAAATATGCCGAGGGTATTGGCGGTAAAGAGCAACTAGCTGTTAAGGCATTTGCTGACGCATTAGAGGAAATAGTGACCGTGCTAGCTCAAACGGCAGGTCTAGACCCACTTAACGCCCTAATGGAGTTAAGAAAGCTACATGACGAAGGCAAGATCAATGCAGGTATTGATGTTATAAATGGTAAGATACTCGACGACATGACCAAGATTAACGTAATAGACCCAGTTCTCGTTAAGAAGCAAGTAATTAAGGCAGCAACAGAAGCAGCTGCCGCCATACTTAAGGTTGATGACGTAATCGCTGCCGCACCAACGAAGAAGGAGGAAAAGAAGGGAAAGAAGGGAGAGGAAGAGGAGAAGAGTAAGTTCGAATTTGACTAAACTTAGTAATTTTTAGTTGAATTCCACACTTCATACCATAATTAACATTCATAATATTTAATACACACTCTTGCAGATCTGTAGAAATCAAAAACTTTATTTTACTTTTATCGCACATTAGTGAGGTATGAGGGAGAGGTATGAGTAAGAGAATACCCTTAGACATTATAAAGAAGCCACCAATAACTATAGGCCCCCTAAGATTGACACGCTATGAAAAAGCCAGGATAGTTGCTGCAAGAGCGCTACAGTTATCACTAGGTGCTATACCTTTAATTGACATCTCTTCATTACCTAAGGATCCTGTAGAAATAGCTAAAGAGGAATTACGTAGGGGCGTCTTACCAATAACTTTAGTAAGATATAGACCAGGAGGTAAGAAAGAACTCATACCAGTTAATACATTATTAGAGTTAGAGAAGAAGATCTTTGGTAGAATAGAAATATGACCCAAGATGATACACAGCAACAGCATTAGGTATAGTAAATAATATCTTAAAATACCTATTCACTAATTTAATTACGAGCCGGACGCCCGAGAGGATTCTCGGGAGGATGAAAGGCTCAGGGACGTATTCACCGCGCACACTTAAATCGTTATCATTAACCTAAAGACTAATTAAGAATTAATAGAATAGAGAAGTTACTAGAGGGTAATGACAGTTAAGAAAGTTAAGTCAAAGAGAGTATCAAGTAATAAATTTAATGTCGAGTTTAGAATCCCATGTAGGAATTATACGTTAGTTATCGCTGAAAAACCTAAGGCTGCTGCAAAGATAGCAGAGGCTTTAGGACTAAGGGGCAGGGGAAGAATATATAATGTACCATTCTGGTGGGGCTACTATAATGGAAAGTGCTTAGTTGTGGTTCCATCTGCCGGTCATTTATTTACTCTTAATACTAACGAACATGGTTATCCTGTATTCAATTACGAATGGGTACCACGGTGGATTTACGATAAGAATGCCTTACACTTAAGTAAGTTTTATAAAGCGATAAAGGTATTAGCAAGGCGTGCTTCTGAATATGTTAACGCATGTGATTTTGACATTGAAGGTTCAGTCATAGGCTACCTAATAATTAAGGAATTAGGAAGTCTCAGTAAGGCTAAAAGAGCGAAATTTTCATCACTAACTAAGGATGAGTTAAGGAGAGCATTTAATAACTTACTCCCTCTTGACACTTACATGGTTGAGGCAGGTCTATGCAGACATGAACTTGATTGGATATGGGGTATCAACATTAGTAGAGCATTGATGGACGTCTATAAGGTTCTAATGAATGAGTGGAAAGTGTTAAGTGCTGGTAGAGTTCAATCACCAACATTGGTAGAGGTATATAATAAGTATTTAGAGAGGGAAACATTTATACCTAAAATTTCATTTACAATAAGTATCAAGATTAATTACAAAGGATCAGAGTTCAATTTAGAACCTGCCTTCAGCCCCTTTTCAAGATATGAGGAAGCCCTTAGATATGCTAAGTTAGTTAAAGATTTAGGTTTAGTTAAAGTTGTAGACTTAGGAATAAGCACTAGAATACTTAACCCTCCACCACCATTCAACTTACCAGACCTTCAAATCGAGGCTTCTAGAATATATGGGTATTCACCTGCTGAGACCCTTGCTAAGGCTGAAGATCTTTACCTGGAAGGTCTTATAAGTTATCCAAGGACTAACTCACAAAAATTACCTCCATCACTTGATAATAGATCCATCATGAAATCATTGAGCAAGATCCCCCAATACTCCTTATATATTCGTAAACTACTTAGTAGGAAAGTGCTAACTTACTCTGAGGGTAGCAAGACTGATCCAGCTCATCCCGCCATATATCCAACAGGGGAATTACCCGGTAGGGTATTGGATAAGAAAGAACGTAATATATTCGATCTAATAATAAGGAGGTACTTAGCTTCCTTCGGAGAGCCAGCTAAAATAATCTACAGGAGATACGTATTCAGTGTTGCTGGCCTTAAATTCATACTTAGTGGGTCTTCAATAGTTACAAGAGGCTGGTTAGAGATATACCCATTCTATGAAGTAAAGGAGACGGAAGTACCACCACTTAAGATTGGCGACTATGTTAAAATCTCGTCAGTTAAGGTACTAACACTATATAGCAAACCTCCACAACTCTATACGAAATCAACATTACTCAAATGGATGGAAAGAGTAAACATAGGAACTGAATCAACTAGAGCAGAAATTATTGAGATATTATTTAAGCGTGGGTACTTGAGAAATACATCAAGAGGTATTGAAGTTACTGATATAGGGATGATCGTTGCTAATGTTCTTAATAAATTATTCAACGAAATCACTAATGTAGGCCTTACGAGAAAATTTGAGGAATACTTAAACAATGTGATGCAGGGTAGGATTAGCAGATATGATGTAGTTAGTGAAGCAAGGAACATACTCTCACAGCGGTTAATTACATTAAGGAGGTTACTTAGAGAGGAAGGTAAAGATTACGTATTAAGACTTTGTGGGGTAGGTTACGGTACCAATAAATGCTCCCTCTGCTGGAGAGCTGCTAGCCAGACATTAAGCGAAGGAATTAAACTATGTGATATACATATGAAAGCTTACTTAAACCTGATCAACATGTACAAAGAGTGGAAGAAACAGCTAAACTTAAGTTTTAATGAGTATATTACTAAGTTAAGGAAGCTATCATCCGTAGGTAAAATGGTTAAGGACATAATAGAATTAATAGTTAAGTATAGACTTAATCCAGAGTGATATTAACCCTAAAAACGGTAATTTCACAGGTATGTCATAGATACTTAATACCTTGCCAACAACTTGGTTAGCACTTATCGGAGGGTCATAATACTTATTATTGTCCCCTTTAGTTATGATAACTATTTCACTATTTTCATTCACTATTTTAGTGACTCTATGGATGATGTAGGCACCATTAGGTTTCTCGTAAACAATTATATCACCTGGTTTAATATCTGAGGGTTTAACCTTAATAACGAAGACCACATCACCTGTTTGAAAGAGTGGTTCCATGGAAGTTCCTTCAACAACAGCTATTACGAGGTTACCTGTAAGGATTAGTAGGGTTAATATCATGAATAAAAGGAAAAATGCTGCATCAAGAGCAAGGTAAATATTCTTCCTATCCATAAGTATTCCCTAATGTTATAGTTCCTCCTTCAGAATATCTGAGATGTCTACCTCGATGACTTTACCTTCAACCTTCTCACCGGATGCCTTCTTACGTCTTCTTCTACCCCTACCTCCTATTTCGACTTCACCGCCAGGACCTACTTTTAGTGTTGAAACCTTAGTTCTCCATCTATATCCGCAATTAGGGCATTTGAAAGTACCCATAACGGTTATTGTTACTCTACCTTCAGTGTCAGGTAGTGGCGATATTAACTGCCAGGTTCTTTCAGGTTGTTTAACCTCAGTACCACACTGAGGGCACTTAACCATTACTACCACACAATATAATTTGATGTTAATACTAATATAAAAGTTAAGCTACTTAGCTTACATCAACATCATATTGTCAGTGCCCAGCTCCTAATCATTAATTCATCGCTTTCAACCCTCATCATCCATTAAGTTATATGCTAATAGTTTTTTAAGTAATTTTGATCAACATCTTCTATGCGGGTATGGAGAATGGGATTTGAAGTCTTAGAGCCTATACTAAATGTCTTTAAAGGTATTCAGGCTAGTGGTTTAGCTCAATGGTTAGCACTGATAGGTATAGCAATAATAGCTATAGTGGTAGGTGCGTACATTATTTATGGCTTAGTGAAATTAGGTAAGATGATAATATCTTTGAGAGTTAAGGAGTTCACTTTATTACTCCTAGCTATAGGAGCTGCATTATTAAGTATTGCTGTTATTTTACCTTAAGAAGGGTTTAATACCTAAATATGTAGCTTCACCTCCTAAGTAATCCTCTATCCTAAGTAGCTCATTATACTTAGCTGTCCTCTCACCTCTTGCAGGGGCCCCAGCCTTAATCAGACCTGTTTCATAAGCTACAGCTATATGCGCTATACTTACATCTTCAGACTCACCGCTTCTATGACTTACTATGGCCTTTCCGTTATTGAATAGTAAGTACCTAATTACATCTTCAGCTTCAGATACAGTACCTACTTGGTTTACCTTAATTATAGCACCATCTATGACCTCATCACTCATAAACTTACTTACTTTATCAACTCTTGTAACAGTTAAGTCATCTCCTACAACTAATACCTTACCTTTAACTTTGCTCCTTAATTCCTTGAACATGCTTGGTTGAGCTTCATGAAAAGGATCTTCAATACTTATTATCGGATACCTAGCTATTAGATCTAAATATAAGTCTAGGAGTTCATGAGGTTCCATCATTTTGCCATCTATGTAGTACTTACCTTCACTGTAGAAGTGTGAAGCTGCAGCATCTAAAGCGATGACTACGTCACTTCCGGGTTCGTACCCTGCTCTTCTTATTGATTTAACCAATATGTCTAATGCCTCTTCAGTTTTCTTCATTGGCGGCGCGAAACCTCCTTCATCACCCACATTTATAGCTAAGGTACCATATGTATCTTTAAGTATGTTTTTGAGTGCTTTATATACTTCAACAGCCAGTCTAAGAGCTTCGGAGAAACTATCAGCACCTACGGGTGCTATCATGAATTCCTGAATACTTAATTCGTTACCTGCGTGAGCACCTCCATTAATTATGTTCATTAATGGTGTAGGTAACGTTCTAGCCCTACGTCCACCTAGAAACTCAAATAATGGTACACCAGCCGTGTCAGCTGCAGCATTAACTACAGCTAGTGATGTAGCTGTAGTTGCATTACCTCCGAGTCTTGACTTATTAACTGTACCATCAATATCAATGATCTTCCTATCAACTTCTCGATACCTACTAGCATCCATACCCCTAATAGCTGGTGCTATGTATTTATTAACAGCTTCAACAGCTTTCCTTACACCACGACCACCATAAGCTTTACCTCCATCTCTTAAGTCTACAGCCTCTAACCTTCCCCTAGATGCACCTGCAGGTGCTATAGCCCTGCCAACACCTCCACCTTCAGTAATAACAATAACTTCTACTGTGGGATCCCCTCGGGAATCAAGTACCTGAAGCGCCTTAACATATTTGATATCGAAATCCAATATACCACCTAAAACAAATTATTACAATACTAGGTATATATCTAATTCAGTCATATCATTAGCTTATTATCAAATGATAGGACAGAGACCTTTTAAGCTTAGCTATACCTTAGCACATTAATACGGTGTAAAGGTATGGCACTAACTATAGATCAAATAGAGAAGTTCTTAGGTCAGGACATTAAGGATGAATATGGCAGAGTCATAGGTAAGATAGTTACAGTATTTACTAACGTAGCTGGTGAAGTAGAATCTATTGAGGTAGCTCTTAATGAATCTGAAATCGAGAGAGTTCAAGCAGAAAGACTTAAATTAACACCTGATGGTCTAGTAGTCATTCCGGAGTGGAAGGTTAGAGCACTTGATGTAGAGAATAAGCTAGACAGAGTCAGGAGGAGAATTAGGGCGGTCGAAGAACTCTACTCTAAAGGCATGATTCCAGGCCATGCTTATGAAGAGATAAAGAGAAAGCTTGAAGAGCAGTTTAAAGTAATTAAGGATGACGTTAAGAAAGTTAAGGACGAATTAAGAAAGAGAATAGGTGAGTTAGAAGATAAGATAATAAGAATTGAGAAAGATATGGCCAATCTGATGGTACTCTACATGAGCAATGAAGTTGGTGAAGCCTCTTATAAGTTAGCTATAGACTACTTAAGGACATCAAAGATGAGAAACGCTGACGAGAAGAAAGATATTGAGAAGCATTTAGAATTAATAGCTAAGCTTGAATCGGAAGTAAGTGAGCCGAAGATTAGGAGAGTTGAGGAAAAGGCGTCTGAGGAAGTGAGCTCAGCACCGATTCAGGTACAAATTGTTGAAACATAAGAATATGGTAAAGTAAGGTGATTTTAGTTGACACCCTTCATACTGGGAAGGAGGGGTGGGAGTAACTGGTTCTTAAGAATATTGGGTATTAGGCCTAGGAAGAGAATTGATAAAAGCAAGATAATTGAGGCATTAATAGTTAAGATAGATTCAGCCTTAAATCAAATACGAGATAATATCATTAGATTGAAACTCCGATATAAAGGATTAATAGAGAGAGCAATAAAGACCCTATTAAGTGGTGGCAGAGTTAAAGCCCTCATATATCTAAATGAAGCAGCTGAGGTTAAGAAGATAGTCAAGAAGTTAGGGGTCTCTGAGAAGGCCTTAGAGCAAGTAAAGCTTAGGCTAGAGACTCTAGAAAGTGTTACTGACGTACCACAAGTCTTAGGTGAGATATCAGGTGTACTGTTAGCTACTAGAGACTACATTAAGGATGTTATGCCTAACATAGCGTTAAGTCTCGATTCACTGGTTAGTGAAGCTAAGAGAGTAATTAGTGAGACTACTGATGTAGGTATAGGTGAAGAGGAAGGGGTCTATATTACTGAGGATGCGAAGAAGCTACTTAAGGAGATAGAAAATGCCGTTGAGGAAAGTGTGTCAAAGCAGTTACCTGAGATACCTATGAGCTTAGTTACACCATTACTTAGTAAGGGTGTTGAAGTAAAGATCAAGGATGCTGGTAAGGAGCAGCAAGTTAAGAGACCTAAGAGGCCTGTAAGAAAGTTAAGCCCTGAGGAAATAGATAGAAAGGTTATGGAATACATACTAACTCACGGAGGTTTCATAGATGTAAGTGAAGTAGCGTCACAATTAAACGTAGATAAGTCGGAGATTATGGCTTCACTACATAGGTTAAAGGAGCAGAATAAAATAATATTCTAACCTAAACCTTAAAGTACGAACGTATTTTAAGTTATTTAGTTAATATCCTTAATCATAGTCCTCAGCATAGTGGAGGTGATAACATGTCAACATCACTTAACTACCTAGAAGGTCTGGCACGTCACTATGCTTTAAGGGCTGTAATGCATGATAGGGAGGGCAATATAGGTGAAGCTATAAAATTTTATCGTGAGGCTGTTAAAGTATTAAAGAAAATACTAAAGCTATACCCGGATAATGGTTTATTACACGTATATAGAGAATGGATTAAGCAGTATGAAAAGAGGATTAAAGATTTAGAGGCATTGAGAAGTAAAATGTTATTACCAGCTCAGGCAGGAAGTGATGTAAGTTTAGACATAGATGATTTCATAGTAACTGAGAAACCGAACATAACATTTGATGATATAGCAAACTTAGAACATGCTAAAAGAGCTATTAAGGAGGCTATAGTTTATCCCACTAAGAGACCTGACCTATTTCCTTTAGGCTGGCCTCATGGAATATTACTATTCGGACCACCAGGCTGTGGTAAAACTTTATTAGCAGCAGCTGTTGCTAATGAGATAGACGGAGTTTTCATGCAAGTTGATGCCGCAAATATAATGTCTAAATGGTTAGGTGAAGCCGAAAAGAAGGTAGCATTATTATTTAAGAAAGCAAGGGAAATCTCACGTAATGGTAAGCCAGTAATAATATTTATTGATGAAGTTGATTCCCTCTTTGGTACGTTCTCAAGCGAGGTAGGTGGGGAAGTAAGAGTTAGGAATCAATTCTTGAAGGAGATGGATGGTCTGCAAAATAAGAATAAGAAGGACTTCATATATGTTATTGCGGCAACGAATAAACCTTGGGCGTTAGATCAAGCATTTATTAGAAGGTTTCAGAAAAGAATATATGTCCCATTACCTGATTACAATGCTAGACTTCAAATGCTGAAACTATATACAAGGAGAATTAAGTTAGCTGATGACGTTGATTTAAGAAAGTTAGCACATATGCTTGAAGGCTATACAGGTAGTGACATCAAAGATATAGTGGTAGCTGCACATTTAAGAACAATAAATGAGTTATTTGACAAGTACGGAGGTAAGGGAGAGGCAAGACCGGTAACTTGGGAAGACTTCATGGAAGTATTAAAGGATAGGAAACCCAGCGTTAATAAGGATATAATCAAGGTTTATGAGAAGTGGTATGAAAAGTTTAAAGCCCTATGAGATAATACATGGTATTACGTGATGATACATTATTTTTAAGTAAAGGATGTCACTTAGAGGTATTACGTAAGATACTTCAATATTATTAAGCACGTAATAACTGCAACCCTAAAACCCAACCACTACTTTCTAGTAGGTCGTACGTACCAAATATTTACTGGTGTCTCGAGGTAATGATCAATATAAACAGAATTCTAGTAATTAAACGTAATGGAAAGGAGGAGAGATTCGATATAGGGAAGCTTAGGAAATCCATAGAGAAGGTTTTACGATATGCAAACATTAATGATTCATTAGATGAAGTGATTGAAAGTGTCATTAACGACATTAGCTCATTTGTTAAGAAAAACAATTCATTGAAAGTGAAATCTACAGACATAGCTGAATTTGTGGAGAAGGCTTTAGTTAGTAAAATAATCGAGAATCCATTCTATGAAAAAGCTGCTAGGGCCTACGTACTTGGTAGAATATACAACCACGTATTCGGGAAAGGTTCGTGGAAGAAATTTGACGAGTTAGATGAGAGGTTTGCATACACTGCACTTCGAGTTCTTAATTCTAGGTATTTAAGAAAAGATCCTAAGACTGGTAGAATTATAGAGACACCTAAAATGCTTATGTGGAGAGTAGCTAAGAGTATAGCAGAAGCTGAGGATGAGAGCAAGCGCGATTATTGGGCGAAGAAGTTTTTTGAATTATTAATTAACAGGAAATTTATACCTAACTCTCCAACGTTAATGAATGCTGGAACCAGGTTAGGAATACTTTCAGCCTGTTTCGTCATTCCTGTTAGAGATTCCATGGTGACTGAGCGTGGTGATGGTATCTATGATGCAGTTAGGGCTCAAGCAATAATATTTCAGCAAGGCGGTGGTACAGGATTTAATTTTAGTGAGTTAAGACCTAAGGGTGATGTAGTAGCTAGTACATCCGGTGTTGCTAGCGGGCCTCTTTCCTTTATGAAGATTTTCGACCTAAATACGGAAGTAATTAAGCAGGGAGGCAGACGTAGAGGAGCTAACATGGGGGTTTTACATGTATGGCATTCTGACATCAGGGACTTTATAAAAGCAAAGTCGGGTAAGCTCAAGGATGTCCACCTACAAAACTTCAATATTAGTGTTGGTGTTTATGATTACTTCATGCACGCCATCAAGGATGATGCAAAGGTACCATTAATAAATCCTAGGAAAACGTCAATTGATGGATCAACTAATTCACTTAAGTACGCTATTGTATGGGCAAGATATTACATTAATGAGGAATGGGTTCAGGAGATAATACTTAAAGAATTAGAGAAGAGAGGAGGTTCTGTACCGCTTGATGAATCTCTAATAATTACATGGGATGAGGCTTTAGCAATAGCTGAGAGCGAAGATGCAATAACTGATTGGGTTAGTGCCCATGAATTATTTGAAGAAATCGTATCTTCAGCCTGGGACTCAGGTGATCCTGGACTTCTATTCATAGATACAATAAACAGGAGGCATCCAACATGGTACTTAGGCAAGATAAACGCGACAAACCCTTGTGGTGAGGAGCCACTTTTAGAATGGGAAAGCTGTAATTTAGGCAGTATTAATCTTGAAAAATACGTTACTTTAAAGGATGGGAAACCAACAATTGATTGGGATGCTCTAGCTAAGGACGTAAAGGTAGCTGTTAGATTTTTAGATAACGTTATTAGTGTAGCTAAGTACCCATTAAAGCAATTAGCTCAAGCAGCACAAAGAACTAGAAAGATAGGTCTTGGAGTTATGGGTTGGGCACATACACTGATTAAGTTAGGTATCCCATTTGACTCAGTAGATGCTTTATATCTAGCCTATTACTTAGCTGAATGGATAGCTTATAATGCATACCTAGCTTCAATAGAATTAGCTAAGGAAAAGGGTACATTCCCAGCTTGGGATCCAGAACTTTATAGACCTCACTGGTGGACAGCAATGCCTTTAGAGAAGATGCTTAAGATAGCTGGAATTAAGGATAAGCCCTCAAGTAATGTCTTAAGAATAATTAACTCACGACCCAAAGTTGATTGGCGTACTGTTGAGGAAGGCATGAAAAAGTATGGTCTAAGAAATGCTGCATTACTATCCATAGCACCTACAGGTACTATATCAATAATTGCTGGAACTTCATCAGGTATTGAACCAATATTTGCGCTAGCATTCATACGAGTGGTAACTGTGGGTACATTCATAGAAGTTAACCCACTATTCCTAGAGAAGTTGGCTGAGTATGGTCTTGACGAACCTGAAGTACTTAAGACAATAGCTGAGACTGGTACCATAGCTCATAATCCATTCATGCCTAAACCATTAAGGAGGGTATTTAGGACAGCACATGATATTGAACCTATATGGCATGTATTACATCAAGCTGTATGGCAGCAATGGGTTGATGCAGGTGTTAGTAAAACCGTAAATATGAGGGCTGAAGCTACTAAGGAGGATGTAAGGAGAGTTTACATCTTAGCATGGGCTTTAGGTTGTAAAGGAATAACTATATATAGGGATAAGAGTAAGAGTAGACAGGTAATTTACTTTGGTGTTAAATTAAGTAAAGAACTCGTTAAGAGAGGTGCAATGGTACCTGAAAGAGAATCTATTAGTGAGAAAGTTACAGCAAGTAAGCCGTTAAGTGAGTTTAGCAAGGAAAGTAGTACTGCTTACATAGTTGAAGGTAGAGAAGGTTCAAGTGTGGAGAGGCACGCCTCAAGCGAAGGAGCTAGGTATCGTTTAGCACCTCAACCTATAAAACTAAAAGACGGAGACATAGGCGATTGTTCAACATGTGAGTACTAACCTCTTACTCCTCCTCTTCCTTTAGTAGCTCTATTAATTCATTAATTAATCTCTTCTTCGTCTCCTTAGCATATACCATCTCTGAATGTTCAATAACCCTCTCCAATAACTGGTCCTCGTAAGGTAGGCCAACAAATTCGACCTTACCATTTATCACTACTACGGGTACTGTTATAACACCATACTTATCAGCTATATCAGGGTTTTCATAGGCTTCAACTATTTCACTTGATATGACTTTCAGTCCCTTACTATACGATTCAAAGGCAAACATATTAGCTAATAGTGCAGCATATGGACAGTATGGGCATGTTGGTGTGACTATAACTTCAATATGTACCTTACCCTTCAATGATGATATTCTCCTCTTAGTCTCCTCATTTAGGCCTGACTCATTATTACTTATCCTTATTATGGTCTCAACAAGCCCTCTAACTTCCTCACCTGCAGGCATGCCCGTATACTTAATTACACCATCAAGAAGCGCAACTGTAGGAACTCTACTTACGTTGAACTTCTTGAAGAGATTGTTAATGTCCCTATCCTTATATATCACGTGATGTCTTACTAATTTACTACCATTCCTCTCCGGGCTAGCCTCACTTATTATCTTCAGTAATTCTAGCGTGTTTGAACAATACCTACAAACGTCCTTCCTACTATCAAGGAATACGTATACATCTACGGGATTAGCCATGTCCTTTAGTGCTTCCCTTAAACTTTCTAACTCCTCATTACTAAACCTTACCTGAAACATCTCGTCTACTCCGATACCCCACTCAACATTACTTTCGCTCATATCCTCACCCTTACTTACTAATCATTTAACTTTAACTTATAAATTTAGGTTAATACTACGATTTAAGTCACTACATAACAACATTATGTAAAATGGTTAAATAAAGAAGTGCAAATAAGCTTTTACTTTACTTGAATTAGTTTTATAAATGACTCTACATTATTCTCCCAGTTTCTTATGTCTACCCTTAATACTAAATATGCTGCTTGAGAGTTGAAGTATGGTGGACCGAGCCTACTGAATAAAGTTAGCACTTTTCCTCCATGGTTAAATTTATAGCCTTTACCTACGGGTTCATGGCCTCTAACGATTAATTTAAATTTAAACTTCTTAGTAAACCATTCAGTTACTTTAGTGCCAAAGAGATAGCCAGCTCCTCTAGGTGATGATGTTGATGCTATATTAGCTTCAATAGGGTCATTCCAAAGCACTTCTTCTAGTACTTTAAACCTATCCTCATCACTTATACCAGTAAAGTACTCATAGATTGTGTGAGCTCTTTGATAAGTAGTCGTAGGTAAACCTCCGTGTAGTAACGCTATACCCTCCTTAGTATATGCGACATGTGGCAAGAATTCAAACAAGTCCATGAATTCGTTATATAAATTCAAACCCTTATCATATCCATACCTCATCACTAATTCGTCAGGAAAGTCATGAGGATAAGGTATTAAGTCTCTAGGAGGTTCGTGATTACCTCTTAAAAGTACTACATTGTCCGGTGAATGATCCTTAAGTGCTAAGACGCTCATTAATACCTCTAATTGATATGGTCCTCTATCTACATAATCGCCTAGAAATATCAAAGCTATATTACCCTTTCTTAGCTCCTCAATGCTGATTTTACTTAAAATAGTTCTCAATGTATCCATGTCACCATGAATATCACCTATGATTATATAAGTATTGACATCCCTTATTTTAATCACTTTACCCTTACTTTTGCTTTCATTTAGTAGTATCTCCTTATATGTTTTTAACAGTCTTTTTACATAGTCATAATTACTTATTGACTTAATTACATCACTAATTACATCAGCTAGACTCCTCAAACTTTCTCAACCTCTCTCTAATTATTTCATTAACTAATTTAGGATCTGCCCTACCACGTGTTTTCCTCATGACTTGCCCAACCAGGAAGTTTATTGCCTTGGGGTTCTTAAGTGCATCTAAAACAGCATTTCTGTACTCTCTAAATACCTTTTCAATAACTCGCTCAATGAATTCCTTATCAATTAACACGGTTAAACCTTTATTCACTAGGTCCTTAGGCTCAACATTATTCAATACTACCTGCTTAACATATTCTTTTAACAATTTAGTACTTATGACACCCTTCCTTAATAACTCAACTATACTACATAATCTATCCTTATTCAGCCTTCGTAGACCTTCATAGAGTGTGAGCCCTGCTTCATTAATCCATCGTAAGAATTCATTAACTAGAATTGAGGCAACCAATTTAGAGTTTCCACATGTAGCAACTGCCTCTTCGAAGAGATCAGCTAGATCTTTACTTTCAGTAACTAATACTGAAGCTAAGTAGTTACTTAGTCCGTACTCCTTAACGAATCTTTCAATTCTCTCATCAGGTAATTCAGGTAATGTTGCCTTAACTTCTTCAATGAATTTACGGTCTATTCTTAACGCTGGCAGATCCGGATCTGGGAAGTATCTATAATCTTCTTCAAATTCTTTAAGTCGTGCACTAATGGTGATATTCTTCGTCTTATCCCAATGCCTAGTCTCTCTCTTTACCTTACCTCCAGATTTTATTATTGCTGTTTGCCTGGCTATTTCGTATGTTAAAGCTTTCTCTAATTCTCTCAATGATCCTATATTCTTAACTTCAACTCTTTCGTGACCCTCGATAGATATATTTGCATCAACTCTTATACTTCCCTCAAGTTTAGGATTAGTGACACCTAAGTGTTCAAGTATTGATGTTAATTTCTGAACGAATAGTCGGGCTTCCTTGGGGCTCTCAATATCAGGCTCAGTAACTATTTCTAATAATGCAACACCAGACCTGTTATAGTCTATCATAGTGTAAGGACTTTTAGCTATGGAACCAAATGGGTAAACTATACGTCCTGGATCTTCCTCAATATTTATCCTTCTAATTCTTATCTTTTTCACTCTTCCATCAATGTTTATGTTTATGTAACCACCCTTTGCGATCGGTGCTGAACCTATACCATCATACTGAGATATTTGATAGTTCTTAGGTAAGTCTGGATAGAAGTAATGCTTTCGTGTAAATATTAAGACATCATTTATTTTTGAGTTTAGTGCTAATGCTACCTTAATAGCCTCCCTCACTGCTCTAATATTAAGTACTGGCAATGAGCCCGGTAAACCCATGCATACAGGACATACATTTGTATTTGGAGGCTTACCCCTATAATCAGCTGAGCATGAACAAAACAGTTTAGTCTTAAGTGACGTAATTTGTACGTGTATTTCAAGACCTATCTTAACCTTAAATGACATAACTCCTCACCAAGGGTGGAATTAAGGGTGTAATCTTTAGAATTGATTCAATGTAGGATGATATCTTAAGTAATAAGTCTTCCCTAAGTTCATTACTCATTAATTGCAATCCTACAGGTAATCCATCAACTAGATCAGATGGTATGGATATAGCTGGTATGCCTGCTAAATTAGCTAGAACTGTATTTACATCTATTGCATATAGCTTCAAAGGATCAACTATTCTCTCACCAAGTCTGGGAGGTAGTACAGGCATTGTCGGTGAGATTATGCAATCATAAGTCTTTAGTAAATTTACTAACGCATCCCTAATCAACCTCCTAACTTTCGATGCTCTTAAATAGTATGCCTGGTAATAACCAGCACTAAGGACATATGTACCAAGTAGTATTCTTCTCTTAACCTCCTTTCCAAAACCTAATGAACGTACTTCAGCAAATACTTCATACCAAGATCTTCCCTCAACGTCTAAGTGTAAACCATATCTCAAGCCATCATATCTAGCTAAATTAGAACTAGCTTCAGCCATAGCTATTATATAGTAGGCAGGTAAAGCGTATTTAATTATTGGTTTAGAAATCCATGAAATCTCTAACTCATTAGCTTCTAAATGCCTTATCGTTCTTACAAACGACAAATAAATTGAACGCTCAACGCCTTCTTTAACCATCTCTTCAATCACTACTAACTTCGCTTTAACACCCTCCCTAGAACCCTCCATAGCATATTCGAGGAAGGTCTTAGGAAAAGACGCATCAAGAGATGTTGAATCACGTAAGTCAGGACCAGCTATTACATCTAAAATTAAGGCGGCATCTTTAACCGTACGAGTTATAGGGCCTATCTGATCCATACTACTAGCATAAGCTATTAAACCATATCTACTAACTAACCCATACGTTGGTTTTAATCCCACACAACCAGTAAATGAAGCTGGTGCTCTGATGGATCCGCCAGTATCGGATCCTAATGCAGCTGTAGCTTCAAAAGCTGCTGTAGCTACAGCACTACCACCGGATGACCCTCCAGGAACTCTACTTAAATCCCAAGGATTCTTGGTAGGAAAGAATGCACTATTTTCTGTTGTTGAACCCATAGCGAACTCATCCATATTTGTCTTACCTATGATTATGGCATCCTCCATCTTCAGTTTCTCTACTACTGTAGCATCATATGGCGGTACATAATCCTCAAGGATTTTGGAAGCACAAGTTGTTCTTAATCCCTTTGTCGAAATATTATCCTTAATAGCAATGAGTGTCCCAGCAAGCTTACCTGCACTTCCTCTAATGAGCCTATCATATACTCTTTTAGCATCCTTCAATACATGCTCCTTATCTCTAAGCGTTATGTAAGCCCTAACTTTATCTTCAACATTACTTATAATATCGTAAGTATGTTCGATATAGTCAAATAATGTTTTTGGTTTATCTCTTACACTCTCAATAACGTCTAGGAGTGTTAGTATACGCATGGTTAAGACACCTTAGATTCACACTGTCTTAGGGCCTTTAATGTAGCCCTCAATTTTCTCTTTAACATTCATTAATGCTTCCTCTTCAGTTAATCCCCTCCTTACCTCATCCTCTCTAATGATTGGCTTCTCCCTAGGGGTCATAAATAGCGGCTCTACATTATCTACATTCAACTCACGTAATTTATTAAAGAAATTAATTATCTTGATTACATCTTTAGTTAATTCTTCCTCCTCACGTTCTTCTATATTTATTAAGGCTAACTTGCTAATCCTCTTAATCCACTTCTTAACTTCCTCCATGTTTATACTCACAATCATCCCCGACCTTAATACTTTAGTATCATTAGTTAAATACGTAGCTCTCCAATATTATGCCGTAGTGACCTTAATTATTAAGTCTCTAACCTCGTAACTCTTGGTACACGGAGATGTTAGAGACCTGGGAGGTTATCAAAGCTTTAGAAGAACTTACTAAGCCACTTAACCTTATTGAAGCATTTGAGGAAGCTAATGAAGTCTCAGCTAGATACATTGTATTAAGGTTCAAATTAATGAATTCAAAATATATTGAAGGTATAAACATCATACTTAGGTACCTACCTCATACATCATTAGTCATTTGGGGACGTATCGAGGTATTGGTTAGCAGAGATATACCAGCTAAGGAGTTTCTAACAAGGATATATAATGAACTCATTAAGAGTAAAGCTGAAGTTTTAGTTAAAGCTGACGGTATATCTGTATTCTACAAACTCAATACAGCTTCAGCTAATGAGTTTAAGGCTGATTTAATTAGGAAAATTTCTGAGTGTTTAAGAATAATTGAAGGTATTGAAGATGCTAACTTGATTTATGAAGGATTTAAGGTGTTAAATCATGAATAAGCTATACATCATCGGCACAGGCTTAGCTCCAGACTTAATAACATTAAGAGCTATAAAGGCTTTAAAGAGTGTTAAGAGGGTGTTCATAGAACAATACACAGGATTATTAATGCTTAATGAAAATATTAAGGAGATTCTTAAAGATAAAGAAGTTCGAAGACTCTCTAGAAGAGATCTAGAAGATCTTGGAGGAAAGGAAATTTTTGATAGCTTAAAGGATGGTGATGTAGCTATCTTAGTTCCTGGAGATCCCTTAGTAGCGACGACACATACATCAATAATTGTTGAAGCATATAAGAGGGGATATAAAGTTGAAGTCGTACCTGGAATTAGCATAATTCCTAATGCATTAACTATGGCTGGTTTAATGATATATAAGATGGGTAAACCAGTTACATTAGTTTACCCTAAAGAGGGAATAATTTATGATTATCCTTACGATGTAATTAAGGAAAATGATTCAAGGAATCTACATACAGTGTTATTGCTCGAACTAGACATGGAGAGGAACGTTATTATGAAGGTTAATGAAGCAATAGATATACTCTTCATGATGGAAGATATTAGGAAAGAGGGAGTAGTAAAACCCACCAGGAAAGGTGTTGCCGTGGCAGCCCTTGGTTCTAAAAGGCAAATAATATGTTTTAACACTTTAGAAAATCTCAGGAAATTACCTATAAATGAAATACCTCAAACCCTAATAATAACCTCGCCCAAGCTACATTTTATGGAGGAAGAAATGCTTAAGGTGATGAATAATGAGTATTGTAAGCCACTTAAGTAACGAAGATGTAGCGAGAAGAATACTGACCTACATATTCATGGTAGAAAAGGCCTTAAGTAAGGCTAAGGAATCATTTAGAGGCAGTGATAGGGAGGCGTACATACTTAACCTAGCTGAACTTTACCTTAAAGACTCAAAGTACTACTTTGACAATAAGGATTATATAACATCCTTGTCTTGTATCTCATATGCTGAAGGATTACTTGACGCTCTAAGAATTCTAGGTATCGTTAAATTTGAATGGGAGAGAGAAATACCTAAGAGGGTACTTGTTGGAGGAACTTTTGACATTATACATGTAGGGCACATTCATTATCTTAAGGAAGCCTCTCGCTTGGGACTAGTATATGCTATTGTAGCAACGGACAATAATGTTAAGAAGGTTAAAGGTAGAGAACCTATCTTACCACAAGATCAAAGGTATGAAATAGTGTCCTCACTCAGGTACGTTTATAAGGCTTTACTAGGACATGAAGAAGATCCATTAAGATCTGTAGAGAACGTTAAGCCTGACGTAATAGTGTTAGGGCCTGATCAACCTATTGATGAATCTTGGTTAAAGAAGGAACTTGAGCGTAGAAATCTAAGTGAAGTAGAAATAGTAAGACTTCCTAGACGTATAGGTCCTAGATTGGCTTCGTCATCAAACATTATTAGAGAAATACTTAGGAGGTATTGTCCCTCTAAGTGACTACTTAATGTGCACCTTTCTTCCTACCACACCTTCTTGCAGCGATATGACCAACCTTCCTACCTGGTGGTGCGTTTCTACTAACAGTTGTTGGAAATGAGACGCTCTGGTGATGCCCGCCACCATGTGGATGGCTTACAGCGTTCATGGCGACACCTCTAACTCTAGGCCATTTAGTCGCCTTTACCTTGTACTTATGATATGCAGCACCAGCCTTAAGTAGAGGCTTCTCTATCCTACCAACACCTGCTGGTACGCCTATCGTTGCCCTAGCTGTACTTATTATTTGTTTTTGCTTACCGCTAGGTAGTAAAACTATTGTGTACTTACCCGACCTACCTAGAACTATAGCATAACTACCTGCCTGTCTAGCTAATTTACCTCCGTCGCCGGGTCTTAGCTCTATATTGTAAATCTTGGTACCCTCAGGGATATTAGCTAATGGTAGCGTGTTACCTACAGCTATTGGTGCATTAGGACCTATGTAAACCTCCTGACCTACATACATGCCTTCAGCAGCTGGTATGTAGTACTCAGTACCGTCCTCGAGCTCTATATGAGCTAGTGGTACCCACCTACCAGGATCGTGGACTAGCTCAACTACAAAACCCTTTAATGTCTCATCCCTAGGTGGTGGATATCTTGCAGCTGCTACTCTTAAATGGCTTGGAGATCTAAATGTGGGTGTCCCCCTACCCTGCCTCTGAACTAGTATTCTCTTACCCATGACTTACACCTCATAGTATGCCTAGTCTTGAAGCTATCTCACTAGCCCTATACTCTGGGGCTAACCTTACGTATGCTTTCTTCTCTCCTTTAGGTGTTATAAGTGTTCTCACCTTAAGAACTTTAACACCGAATAATTCCTCAACAGCTTTCTTAATGTCATGCTTCGTCGCTTTTAAGTCAACAATAAACGTTAATGTATTATACTTTTCAATGTAATTTATTGCTTTTTCTGTAGCTACAACTCTCTTAATTATTGTGTAGGGATCCTTCAAGGAGTGATCACCTCATACTTCCTTCTAAGAGCTTCAATAGCTGATACATCAAATATGGTTAACCTTCCAGGAACACCACCAGGTGCTAAGTGTAGTATACTTAGAAGATCCGGCGTGACTATGTCAACGCCTGGGAAGTTCCTGAAAGCTTTAATTGCATTACTAATCCTTGAAATAACTATTAATACTGATTTAGGTTCCACATATCTTCTTCCTCTCATCTTACCTTTACCTGCTCTTATCCTTATTTTCTCATGAGCTCTTTCAACATCACTCCAAACACCTAACGCCTTCAGTACCTCCTTAGCCTCCGAAGTTTTACTAACGTTTTCTATTTCATCAACTACAACTACCGGTACAATGTCTACCTGAAATATGTGACCTCTAGCTCTTACAAACTCAATATTGGCTGTTGCTGCTAATGCTGACAGTATGGCTCTTATCCTTTCCTTCTTATTTATTTCCTCATGAATTCTCTTCTCAACTCTCGGTGGGTGAGCTACCCTCCCACCTCTAACGTTGGGAGCTAATACTGCCCTACCGTTATCTAACCTAGGTACTCTTGCTAACCCGTAACCAGCACCCCAAGATTCTCCACATCTCCTTTTACCAGCTAATGGATCCCTACCCTTAGGCTGCAATCTTGCTGTATGAGCTGAATGGAACGCTCTTCTAATTAAGTCCTTCCTAATAGGTAAGCTAAAGAATTTAGGTAGCTTTATCATATCTACTTTATTACCTTCAAGATCTAATACCGGTACTTCCATCTCAGTTAGCTTGAATGGAACTACTATACAGTGAGTCATGTGATCACCTCAACTTTAAATCTTACTTTCAAGACTTACGTAAACAACTTTTGGCGGACCTTCAGGTGTCCACTTGGGTGGTCTTATAGGCCAACGAAGGACTACGGGTCTCTTAGGAGGTCCTTGAACAGTGCCGGCTAATACTATGTAGTCTGAACGTACTATACCGTAATGTGGGAAGCCGCCAGCAGGCGTTATTTCATACCCGTTACTTCCGATCATTATTATCCTCTTATTATACTCTGTCCTTCTATGGAATCCCATTTGACCAGGCTGAGGTACGGTGCTCAAAGCACCAATACCTGGAGATCTTGATCCTATCCTTCTACTACCCTTTCTATGTTTATGCCACCTAGGTAATTCCTTAACACCAAACCTCTTAATGACTCCCTGAAAGCCCTTACCCTTAGTTACACCTATAACATCAATGAACTGGCCCGGGTTGAATACGTCCGTAATCTTTATCTCTTTACCCAGTATGTTTAAGGCGTATTCTATCTGTGACTTAATATCGCCACCACCTATCTTAACCTCAATAATGTCTGGCACTTTCTTACTTAGACCTCCAGTTAAAGTTGGTTGTGATGCTAGAAGTAATGCAACTCTAGCTACATTATCGATATTTGCTTCAATCTTCCTCATTACTCTCTCTCTATGATCTTCATCAACAGATAATGTCTTAACCCTTCTCCAGATCTGCAAAGATTCTGGTGGGTCAACCCATAGTTCAGTTAATGTCTTAAATCCATGAACTGTTGCTTCATAGAATCTTGCAGCTACAGGTATCATGGGTGGGGTTTCTATAACTGTGACGGGAACAAATATTTCTTGACCATAAGTTCTACGTCCAGGTCTATCATCTATGACAATTACGTGAGTCATACCGGCCTTGTAACCTAAGAAAGCTAACGGTCTAGGGGTATCGAAGTCAACTTGAGGCCAAGACTTTATTCTAGGCACTAACCTTGAAGCTCTCTTCCTAGGCCTAACACCTAAGCTACCTCTCCTTGGTGCTGAGTGCTTCCTTCTAGCCATCTCCTACACCACTACCCCTCACTACTACCTAACCAGCTTTAAACCCTACTTTAGAACTTAAAAATCATTGTATTAGTTAAGACATTAAAAACTTATTTAGTTTTCAGTCAGTCTTCGGCAAATACATCACTCATCAGCACTCGGCAAATACATCATCCAAAAATACAACCTTTTTACTCCTAAAAATACTTCTCTAAGAGGTGATAAAATGGGAGGTAGGCAGAGAACTACGTTATTTATGGGTATAGGAGAAAAGAGTAGTAGCTCTGAAGAAGAAGGTAAGAAAGGTAAGAAGGGTAAGGAAAAGAAGCGTAAGAAGTAATGCAGAATGATCAAAAGGTAAAATTATTTTTCAAGGTACGATAATGCCATTCGTATGGCCTCCAAAGAAGAGGGATATAGAGATTACAATAATAATTCCCTCATCCAACATAACAATACTTCCCGATTTAAGATCTAAAACAGAGTTTGCTGGTATGTTAGCACGCATAACAGCTACCTATAAAGTTAATAATATCATTATCTTCAGAGATAAAGACTCAAGTATCGAGGATGCAAACTTCCTTAAATTAATCCTTGATTATCTCTTAATACCTCCATACCTTAGGAAGAGATTGGTACCCATAATACCTGAGCTCAAGTTTGCGGGGGTTCTACCACCATTAAATATCGTAACACATAATCCTGAAGGCTTAAAGCCTAGGAAGGGTGATTTGAGGGAAGGCTTAGTAGTCACTAGTTATGGTGTTAAGGCTAAGGTATTCATAGGGTATAGCAAGTACTGTTTTACTCAATCAAACCGTGAACTTAATGTTAATGAAAGAGTCTTGGTTAGAGTAATTAACGAAGAGCCTCTCCGTTGCGAAGTTGTAGATGCCGACTCTGTAAGTGAATACATAGGGTACAGGACGCACATAGCCTTAAACGAAAGGGAATTACTTGATATACTAAAGAACCTTCAAGGATTACCTATTCTCACAAGTAAGGATGGGGATGACTATATAAGAGTTCCATTGAGAAAGGCGTTAGTAAAGTCAATTAGAGAGAGTGGTGGTGCATTAATATTCTTCGGTAACCACTCTAAAGACTTTAATGAATTAGTTGGTAGGAGATTTCTTGATGAAATAGGTATTCGCTTCAAGATAAACTTCATACCAGGTCAAGGAGTACTAAGCGTTCGTACGCTGGAGGCTCTCATAGCAACTCTATCCTTACTTAACGCTGATATAGAGACATACAGCACTTAGAAACTGAGGAATTTTCATTAAATATGCTATTGCATAACACTAACTGCTTAGGGGCGGGAAACTTAAATAGGGTTGTTAATACCATCATAAGAGGAGTTGAGGTATGGGCACTAGTACAGCAGGTATTGAGATACCACCTGAGTGGAGGAACTTTAGATATAGAGGTAAGACTCTAGAGGAGTTGCTAAACATGCCTATGGATGAATTACTTAAGTTACTACCAGCTAGAGCAAGAAGATCACTCTTACGCGAGTCAGATCCTCAGGTTCAAGAAAGAAGAATGCAGATGGGTATGGGTGAGTCACCAAGACTTAAATTACTTAGAAAAATTATGAAGGCTAGAGAGCTTATGGCTAAAGGCAAGAACGTTAGAATTAGAACCCATGTTAGGGACATGATAATACTACCTGTAATGGTTGGTTTAACTATTGAGGTATATAATGGTAAAGAGTTCGTGCCAGTCAAGATAACCCCAGAAATGATAGGACATTACCTAGGGGAGTTCGCACCAACAACACGTAAGGTAGAGCACGGTGAGCCTGGACTCAAGGCCACAAGATCAACATTATTTGTTGCCATGAAGTAATCTCAGTTACCATACGGTCAGGGGGAGGAAGTGTCTTCATTAATCATAGCGACCGAAAGTTCATCATCCCTGAAGTAGGTAATAGAAAGTAGGTTTAATAACGCTACTCAAATTGTTTAAATTAATTAGGAGTATTTACCATACTTTTTAAGAATGTTCTTCATTTTAAGGAAGTCATTATATTTGAGTAGTATCTTTATATCTGAACCTGTTTTAAGGTAAAAAACCATTTGAAATACTTCCTTAATATCCTCATTATCAAAGAGATCCTTAATATCCTTCCTATCACTTCTAATAGTTGAAACTAATACTTCGGATATATCATCGATATTTATTATGTACTCAGGTTTATCGACCATGAGTATCGTCTTATATTCACTAGGACTAAGTGAAGATTTTAAATACCTAGTTAATTTTAATTGTGATGGTATGAATTTAATATGTATTGTTTTATCTATGATCCTTATAATTGCTTTTGATAAAACTCTCTTAACTACAACGTAACACTTTATTATCTTCTTACTCATAATTAAACCAACTAGCCTTTTGCTACACCTATTGGTCTTAACCTAACAACTAACTTAGCTATCCTAACCTTATGGGTAACTAAAGCTACTTTATCTACATCCTTATAAGCGTCTGGCGCCTCTTCAGCAACTACTCTCTTCGTTGCTGCTCTTAAGTATATACCTCTTTTCATAAGACTTGACTCTATCTGTGTTGGTCTGAATCTCCTTACTGCCTCGGCTCTAGATAACCATCTACCAGCTCCGTGAGCTGCTGAATAGAATGTTCTTGCCCCCTCTCTTATACCGACCATTACATAGCTAGCAGTACCCATGGATCCAGGTATTAGAACTACTTGACCTATTGATTTATGGGCTTTAGGTATTTCAGGATGTCCTGGTGGGAACGCTCTAGTAGCTCCCTTCCTATGTACTACTACCTTAACTCTTTTGCCATTAACTTCATGTTCCTCAACCTTAGCTATGTTATGAGCCACATCGTATACTATGTGTAAGTCTAGCTTATCAGGATCTGTATGGAACACCCTAGCAAAGGACTCCCTAACCCAGTGTGTTATTAACTGTCTATTAGTGAAGGCGAAATTAGCGGCTGCCTGCATTGCCGCAAAGTAATCCTGACCTTCCCTACTATTGAATGGTACTGAAGCTAATTCTCTATCAGGAGGTCTTATACCGTACTTTCTCATGGCTCTCTCCATGATCATTAGGTAGTCACTAGCCACCTGATGCCCTAAGCCTCTTGAACCTGTGTGGACCATGACCATGATTTGACCTTCATGCTCTATGCCCAACGCTTTAGCTGTTGATGGGTCATAAATCTTATCAACAACCTGGACCTCAAGGAAATGATTACCAGCTCCTAACGTACCTAATTGAGGAGCACCTCTCCTCTTAGCTCTATCACTAACCTTACTTGAATCAGCTCCTTTCATACTTCCTCTTTCCTCAATATATTCAGGATCGTCACTCCATCCGAAACCTCTCCTTATAGCCCACTCAACACCCTCATCCAGTACCCTACTTAGTTCATCAATACCTAGCCTAACCTTACCTGTACTACCAACACCTGATGGTATGTTCCTGAAGAGCTCATCAATTAATTCCTTAAGCTTAGGCCTTACATCTTCGTATGATAGGTTAGTCCTTAGTAATCTAACACCACAGTTTATGTCATACCCCACACCACCAGGTGAGATGACACCTTCATCAGCTTCCATAGCTGCTACGCCACCTATTGGGAAACCGTAGCCCTGATGTCCGTCAGGCATCACATAAACATTAGGCTGCACACCTGGTAAGCATGCGACATTAGCTGCTTGCTGCAATGTTAGATCCTCCCTCATTTTGCTTAGTAGGTAATCATCAGCGAATATTATAGCTGAAACTCTCATACATGATTTAGCGCCCTTTGGAATCTCCCATGTATAATCATCGATCCTCCTTAGACTTATGCCTGACATAACCCTAACTCACCATAGATTAGACATGTCAAAGCTAAAAAGAGTTAATCATTAAGCCCTGAAGGTCTATGATGTATTTAATGTTATCGTTATCATGTTGTTCTATAGATTAAAATTTATAAATTACTCAGCCTAGTCATCTTAGGTCTAAGGGGTATATCCTCCCCATTAACTTATAAGCTCTGCATTAATGCTTTAAGCAGTGGTTGAGGGTGCTAGGTAATGCCGACATGGCACTACTCGAGGAAGGATGTGGACCCTAACCGTAGTGCTAAAGCTATGATGCGGGATGCGCCAATCTCACTTAAGGAGGCTTACGAGATATTTAAAATAATAAGAGGGATGAAACTTAATGATGCTGAAAAACTTCTTGAGGATGTTATTGCTTTAAGGAAACCCATACCATATACTAGGTACAAGTTAGCAATAGCTCATAAGAGGCAATTACCTGATTTATTCCCTAAGTGGAAATCACCCATAGGTAGATACCCTGTTAAGGCAGCTAGGTACATTTTGAAGTTATTAAGGAATGTTAAGAATAATGCTGAAGTCAAAAACTTAGATATTGATAGATTAGTTATAATTCATGCTGCAGCACATAAGGGTATGTACTTAAAGCGTTGGATGCCCAGAGCCTTCGGTAGGGCGACACCTAAAATAGGTACTCGTACACATCTAGAAGTAATTGTTGCGGAGGTGTGAAATGATTGGTTAACATTAAGAAATACTTCCTTCAATTAGGCTTTACTAAACTAAAAATCGATGAATTTTTAGCTAAAAATTTTATGCGTGCTGGCTATTCTCATGTTGATGTTATTAAGACGCCACTAGGGACTAGAGTGATTATATATGCTGATAGACCTGCATTAATAATAGGTCGTAGAGGTCAAACTATTAGGCAATTAACTGAAATATTTCAGAAATACTTTGGATTAGAGAATCCACAAATAACTGTAACACAGGTTGAAAATCCTGATTTAAATGCGAGAATAGTTGCTTCAAGAATAGCTCTAGCTATTGAAAGAGGTTATCACTTTAGAAGAGCTGCTTACGTCGCATTGAGGAGGATCTTAGCTGCTGGAGCCATAGGTGCTGAAATAGTTATAAGCGGTAAGCTAACCAGCGAGAGAGCTAGGTATGAAAAGATACGTGCAGGTAAGGTGTATAAGACTGGAGCTCATGTCGAAAGACTCGTTGAGAGAGCAGTAATACATTTACTTAGGAAACCAGGTATGTATGGTATCCAGGTTTTAATAGTGAAGGCCGGTGAACCAGATGATATAGTTAGAATTAAGACGCCGGAGGAGGTATCTAAGGGAGTAAGCACTCAGGAAAGTCAAATAGAGGGTGCAACCTCTAGTGGCGAGGATAAGAGAGGTGGTACTTCATGAGTTTATCAGCAGATGAAATAAGGAAGATGAATCCTGAAGAGAGACTTAAACTGCTTAGAGAGTTGAGACTCGAATTAATAAAGTTAAAGACTCAAGCATATCTCGGAACATTAACAAACACAGGTAGGATTAGAGTTATAAAGAGGAATATAGCAAGGATACTCACTGTAATGAGAGAGGAAGAACTTAAGAAGGCAAGGAAAAAGCGTGGTAAGAAATGAAGTATACACGTAGGAACATTTATTTTCACGAACTCATAGGCCTAGAAGTTGAGGTAATAGATCATACCGATCCTACATTGAGGGGTGTTAAGGGTTTAGTCGTTGATGAAACTAAGAATACACTAAAAATATTAACACTTAATGGTGAGGAGAAGGTAGTACCTAAGCATGGAGGCAAATTCATTTTTAAACTTCCTAAGACCATTAGTGTAGAGGTATTAGGGGATTTGATCATTGGTAGACCTGAAGATAGGCTAAAAAGAGTTAAGAGGTGGAAGGTATGAGTGAGAAAGAGGCAACATATAGGGATCCAGGCATAAGGTATGAAGGTTTAAAACCACCTGAGACTACATGTGATGATCCTCTATGTCCATGGCATGGCCACTTAAAAGTTCGTGGAGGCTTACTCGTAGGTAAGGTCGTTAAGGCAAAGATGAAGAGAACTGTTGTAGTTGAACGTGAGTATCTTGTTTATATAAGGAAGTATATGAGGTATGAGAGAAGAAGGTCCAAGATTCATGCACATAATCCGCCTTGTATTAATGCACAACCAGGTGATGTTGTTTTAATAGGTGAGACTAGACCCATAGCTAAATCAGTCGCTTGGGTTGTTTTAGGTGTTCTAAAGAAGGGTGGTAAGTAATGTCAGCTAGGAGGGGTAGGGGCGCTAACTTCGGCAGGGTTCGTAGGGTTGCAGGCATTCAAGTAGGTACTAGACTTAAGGTAGCAGACAATAGTGGTGCTAAGGAGGTTATGGTTATAGGAGTTCCTGGTGTGAAGACAAGGCTTAGAAGGATTCCCTTCGCAACTGTTGGTGACTTAGTTGTAGTTACTGTCAAGAAGGGTAATGCTGATTTAGTGGGTCAGATCATGTATGCAGTAATTATTAGGCAGAAGAAACCTTTTAGAAGACCTGATGGTACATGGGTAGCGTTTGAAGATAACGCATGTGTGATAGTAACACCTGAAGGTGCGCCTAAAGGTACTGAAATCAGAGGTCCTGTAGCAAAGGAGGCAGCTGAGAGATGGAGTGGCATATCTAATCTAGCTACAATAATAGTTTGATTAGGTGATGAAGAATGGCTAAACTAACAGCTTCAAGTAAACCAAGTAAGCAAAGATACGCATACTTTAACGCACCACTCCATAAGAGGCACGCGTTCTTTAATGCTAGATTATCTGATGAACTTGTAAAGCAGTATGGTGTTAAGAGATTACCTGTTAGAAAAGGTGATGTTGTCAGAATCATGAGGGGTGATTGGGCGGGACATGAAGGTAAAGTTGTAAAAGTCGATTATGAGAAGATAAGAATATACGTTGAGGGAGTCACACTTAAGAGAGCTGACGGCACACCTGTTTACTATCCAATACACCCATCTAAAGTAATGATAGTTAAATTAGATTTATCGGATAAGTATAGGTTAAAGATAATTGAGAGAAGGAGAAAGACTAAAGAACAGTTAGAGGAAACTAAGGCCGAAAAGGAGGCTAAAGCCAAGGAAGGTACTCAGGAACTCAAGGAGGGTGAGTCTAAAGAAAAGGTTAAGGAGGAAGAAGTTAAAAGTGAAGAAAGAGGTAGTGAAGGAGGCGGTAAGTAATGGCTAGAATGGGTGGTCGTAGACATCTGAAGAGACTGGCAGCACCCGATTTTTGGCCTATACTTAGGAAGGAGCATGTCTGGACTGTAAAGCCATCACCAGGCCCTCATCCAATTGAGAGGTCTATACCATTACTTATCATTGTTCGTGATATCTTAGGTTATGCAGAGACTGCGAGAGAGGCAAGAAGGTTGATTGCCGAAGGTCACTTTAAAATTGATGGGAGGGTAAGAAAGAATTATAAGTACCCCGTGGGTTTGATGGATGTATTGGAGATAGTCGACACGGGCGAAGCATTTAGAATGATACCTATACCTGTTAAGTTCTTATCATTAATTCCGATAAGTAAGGAAGAGGCCAAGTATAAGTTATGTAGGATAGAGAACAAGACTACAGTTAAGGGAGGACACATACAACTTAATTTACATGATGGTAGGAACGTTTTAATCCGTGTATCCGATCCTACAAATCCTGTAGAAGATGTCTATAAGACTATGGGTACACTAAAAATATCCCTTCCTGATCAAAAGATACTTGATTATTATCCCTTAGAGAAGGGTATGTTAGCTATCGTAATAGGAGGCAAAAACGTCGGTAGGGTAGGTAGAATACTTGACATCTCTTGGGGTATGAGACACTACAGGAAGCAAGTAGCGCTAGAGGACATGAAAGGTAATAAGTTCTATACGACGCTGGATAAGGTAATGATTATAGGCCGAGATAAGCCTGAAATAACCCTCCCTGAGGGAGCGCTATGAGCGTTACGAGAGGTACCTTCATAATTGATGAGGGAACAATTAACGAAGTATTACGTAAATGGGAATCTAATCCAATGCTTAAACCCAGATTAGCTAAGGTAACTGTAAACATAGGTGTAGGAAGTTCAGGTGAAAGGCTTCAGAAAGCAGCTAGGGTGTTGAAGGAGTTGACAGGTCAAGAACCATCATTTAGGAAGGCTAGAAGAACGATAAAAGAATTTGGCATTAGGAAGGGTGAGCCGATAGCTGTAGTTGTTACCTTACATAAGGAGAGAGCATTTTCATTTCTTGACAGAGCTTTAGAGGCTATTGGTAGAAGAATTAAAGCTTCAAGTTTTGATGATTATGGAAATGTATCATTTGGTATAGCTGAGCATATAATGATACCAGGCGTTAAGTACGATCCTGAAGTAGGTATTTTCGGAATGGATGTAGCAGTAAGTCTCGAGAGGCCAGGTTTTAGAGTTATGAGGCGTAGAATTAAGAGATCAACGATACCTAGGAGACATAGAGTCTCTAAGATTGAGGCAATAGTTTATTTCATTAAGGAATTAAACGTTAAGGTGATCTAGAATGGGGAAGTTCAAACCTCCAGTAATTAGGAAGTATGGTAGAGGAGTTCAAGTATGTCAAAGATGCGGCAGTAGAGATGCTGTTATTCAGAAATACGGACTTTACCTCTGTAGACAGTGCTTTAGAGAGGTAGCTAGGGAGTTAGGATTTAAGAAATATGCGTGAGGTGGGAGAATGGTAGTAATAGATCCATTAGCTAACGCGCTCTCAACAATAATGAATAATGAGATGAGGGGTCATAAGGAAGCAATAATTACTCCAGCTTCTAAACTCATAGCTATGGTTTTGAGGGTGATGCAGAGATATGGTTACATAGGTGAGTTTGAACACATTGATGATGGTCGCTGGGGTAAAATAAAGGTTCAATTACTTGGAAGGATAAACAAGTGTGGCGTCATAAAGCCTAGGTTTTCAGTTAAATATAAGGAATTACGAGAAATGCCCCATTGGTTAAGGAAGTACTTACCCTCAAGAGATATAGGGATACTTATACTATCGACATCGCAAGGTGTAATGTCCCATAGAGAAGCCTTAGAGAGAAAGATTGGCGGCGTATTGCTAGCTTACGTATACTGAGGTGTTAGGTTATGGTTAAGGAGGTAATAGTTAGAAAGGAGGTAGATATACCTGAAGGTGTCAGTATTGAAGTAAAAGGTAAGATAGTAGAGGCTAAGGGACCTAAAGGAACTGTTAAAAGAGATTTTTCATACGCACGTAACGTTCGAATATATAAAGAGAATAATAAAGTTGTAGTTGAGTCATACTTTGCTAACAGAAGACTTAAAGCATTGACGCATACAATAGCAGCACACATTAGGAATATGATTGAAGGTGTAAAGGAGGGATTTAGGTATAAATTAAAAATAGTTTATTCACACTTCCCCATATCGGTTAAAGTTCAAGGTGATAAAGTAATTATAGAAAACTTCTTAGGAGAGAAAGCACCTAGAATTGCTAAGATAGTAGGTAATACCAAGGTAAGGGTTGAGAAGCAAGACATAATCGTTGAAGGACCAGACATAGAAGAAGTAGGTCAGACTGCCGCCAATATTGAACAAGCAACAAAGATTAGAGGATTTGATAGAAGGGTATTTGTTGATGGTATATATATCTATGAGAAAGGGTGATAAATAATGTCATCAATAACAAAATTAACTAGAGAAAGGATTATCCGGTTAATAAGACTTAAGAAGAAGCCTGAATTCCTTAGACATCTTTGGTGGAAATTCAAGAAATTCCAGAATAACCTTAAATGGAAGAAACCTAGAGGTAAGGATAATCCAATGAGACTTAAACTTAAGGGCTACCCTCCACTGGTTAGCGTAGGTTATAGAACACCAAAGATTATTAGAGGCCTCCATCCAACAGGTCTAAAACCCGTAGTTATTCATAACGTTAAGGAGCTAGAAAATCTTGATCCCACTAAAGTTATAGTCTACGTAGCATCTACCATTAGCCTTAAAAAGAGGGTAGAAATTATTGCTAAGGCTAGGGAGTTAGGCTTCAAGATAGCTAATGCTGGTGAGTAAGCTATGACAGATTTAAGTATACAGAAAAGACTTGCAGCTGAAGTGCTGGGAGTAGGTGTTTCTAGGATTAGGATAGACCCTAATAGGATTGAGGACGTTGAGGCAGCTCTTAGAAGGGAGGATATTAAGAGATTAATAAAGGAAGGAGCTATATACGTAATCCCGGAACGTCGGAATTCAAGAGGTAGATGGAAGATAAGACATGAGAGAAAGAAGAAGGGTAGAAGGAGAGGACCTGGTAGTAGAAAGGGTGCTAAGGATGCTAGAATGGATAGTAAGAGAATGTGGGTTATGACTATAAGGAAAATAAGGCGGTTCTTAAGATGGTTAAGAGATCATGAAGTAATAGATAGGAGAACATATAGAAGGCTATACATGCTAGCTAAGGGAGGTACCTTCAGAAGTCTTGCTGACTTAAAGAGACATCTACAAGAGCTTGGAATTCAGGTGAGGTAATAATGGCTAAAGGTCCTAAATATAAGGTACCAAGAAAGAGGAGGAGAGAGGGTAAAACAAATTATTATAAAAGATATAGAATGATAAAGTCAGGTCAGAAAATTAGGGCAGTAATCAGGAAGACCAACAGATACATCATTGTACAAATAATAGAGTTCGCACCTCAAGGTGATAAAACACTTGTTGGCGTTCATAGTAAAACGCTCTTTAAACTTGGATGGAAGGGTGATCCAAACAATACTCCTGCAGCCTATTTAACAGGGCTTCTTGCAGGCTTGAAAGCTAAGAAACTAGGTATAACTTATGCCGTACCTGACATAGGACTTCATAGAGCAGTAAGAGGTGCTAGAGTATTCGCAGCAATAAAGGGTTTAAGAGATGCTGGTGTTGATGTACCTGCTTCCGAGGAGGTACTCCCTACCGAAGATCGCATTAGAGGTGAGCATATAGCCAAGTATGCAGAATTGCTATTATCAAAGGATCCAGAGAAATTTAAGAGACAATTCTCACAAATACTTGCTAGAGGTCTTGACCCAAGGGAATTACCTAAACATTTTGAAGAGATTAAGCAGAAAATAATTGAGATGTTTGGGTGATAATCATGAGTGAAGCACCAAGTCTTGAGGAATGGGTTCCAAAGACTAGAGTTGGCAGGATGGTTAAGGAAGGTAAGATAACGAGTATTAAGGAGATTTTCGATATGAACCTACCGATTAGAGAACCAGAGATAGTTGATTACTTAATGCCTGACTTAAAGCATGAGGTTGTTGACGTCAATATAGTTCAGAAGCAAACCGATGCTGGTGAGTTAACGAGGTTTAGAGTATTAGTTGTCGTTGGAAACATGGATGGATACGTTGGCGTAGGTATAGGTAAGGCTAGACAGGTTAGGCAGGCCATAGAGAAGGCTTTAAGGGATGCTAAATTGAATATAATACCTGTTAGGAGAGGTTGTGGTAGCTGGGAATGCTCGTGCAATGAACCTCATAGTGTACCATTTATGGTTGAAGGTAAGTCAGGCAGTGTTATAGTTAGATTATTACCTGCACCTAAAGGTACTGGTTTGGTAGCAGGTGATGCTGCTAAGGTAGTGTTAAGATATGCTGGTATTAGGGATATATGGACGTGGACTAAAGGTGAAACAAGAACTACTCTAAACTTTGTCTTAGCTACATATATTGCATTAAAGAGAACGTATAAATTCGTAACACCTTATGATTGGGTGAGAAGATAAGATGACGTTATATGCTATAATAAGAATAAGAGGTACAGTTGACGTACCACCAAAGGTTAGAGCAACACTTAGAATGCTTAGGCTAGTACGTAAATTCCATGCAGTCATCTATCCGAAGAACCCAACAATTGATGGAATGCTTGAAGTAGTTAAGGATTGGGTGACCTGGGGCGAGATAAATAGAGAAACACTCAAGGAGTTAATACTAAAAAGAGGTAGGTTAATAGGTAATAAACCAATAACGGAGGAAGATATTAAGAAAATATTCAAAGTAAATAACATAGATGAACTAGTTAATAAATTACTTAAGGGAGAAATTCTGTGGCATAAGTATAAGGATGTAGTAAAGCCTGTGTTTAGACTGCACCCACCTAAGGGCGGGTTTAAAGGAAGTATTAAGAAACCTTTCGGAGCTAAAGGTGAATTAGGGTATAGAGGGGATAAGATTAATGAACTCCTTAAACATATGATTTGAGGTGTTAAACATGGTAATTAGGAGGAAAAAGAAGAGTAGGTATATGAGAGGTTACAGAACTCATGGGTATGGCAGCATAGGGCAACATAGAAAGAGCGGTAGTAGAGGTGGTAAAGGAGCTGCCGGCATGCATAAACATAAATGGTCATGGGTCGTTAAGTACTATCCAGACTGGTTTGGTAAACATGGATTCACTAGACCACCTGCAGTAACAGTTAAGATGAGAGGTATCAATGTAGGTGAACTCGACGAAATAATTGATAACTTAATAAGGAGAGGTGAACTTAAGGCTGATAATGAGGGCTTCTACAACATAGATCTAGGAGCTTTAGGTTATAATAAACTACTTGGTGAGGGGAAAATTAGATTTAAGGTAAGGGTAAAGGTTTTCGACGCTACTGAGAAAGCTATCGAGAAAATTAAGGAGGCTGGCGGTGAAGTCATAATTACAGGTAAGAGTGCATAGGCATTATATACCTATTTAACTACTTAATTAAGATTTAATGATCATCACTTCACGTAAGTTTTTAAGTACTCTCTATGTAAGGTTACTTAGAAGGGAAGGTTAATGGGGTTACTAAGGGCATTAGCAATTATAGGTGATTACTTCCCCTCACCACCAAGACCTGCTAGAAGGCCTGACTTAAAAAGGAGGTTATTCTACACGTTCCTAGCACTTATCGCTTATTTCCTCATGGCTTCAACACAGGCATTCCCACTTGCAGCATACCCTCAAGCTAAGGGACCTCAATTACCCGTACTAATAAATATAATCTTCGCATCAACTAGAGGTTCGATAGCACAGCTTGGTATAGGTCCCTTAGTTACTGCAGGCTTAATCATACAGATACTTGCTGGTGCTAAACTTATAGAACTTGACTTAACTAAGCCTGAGGATAGAAAGCTATTTACTCAAGCTGAGAAGGGCTTAGCATTAATAATAGCATTAGTTGAGGGCTTAGGATTTGCTCTATACTACAGAGCCACTGGCGGATTAAACATGTACGTGATAATGGCTATATATTTACAATTCGTATTTGGTGCTATAGTTTTAATGATAATGGATGAAGCGATACAAAAAGGGTGGGGTATAGGTTCAGGTGTTAGCCTATTTATACTTGCGGGTGTCGCTAGGCGTATAGCGTGGGATATGTTCTCGACAGTAAAAGTTGCTGATCAATATTATGGTTTCTTCCCATACATAGTTGATTCGGTAATTAATGGCTCAATAGACATGAATAGGTTATTCTTTGGTTTAGTAAGAGTAGAAAATCAGACTTATGTATTACCTACATTAACAGGCTTCATTGTGACCTTAATATTAATTTTCGTTTTAGTTTATTTGCAGCAAATGAAGGTTAACATACCTGTTGTTACGCAGAGAGCACCCGGAATTAGAACTAGAGTACCTTTGCAGTTTCTTTACGTAACCAACATACCAATACTCTTAGTAGGTATAGTATTTTCAGATCTCCTACTACTTAACAACTTAGCTTCCGCATACCTAAGCGATAAAGCACCATGGATAGCTAATGCATTAAGGGCTTTAGTGTATTATCTAGCTCCTCCTCGATCAATGCTTGAGGTTGCTTATAATCCATTAAGAGTAACCATATTCGCTATAGCATTGGTTGGTTTGGCATTACTTTTCGGGTTCATGTGGGTTGAGATAGCAGGACTAAGTCCTAGTGCTCAAGCTGAGAACTTAATTAAGGCTGGTCTAGAGATTAGAGGTGTTAGAAGGAATCCTAAACTTCTTGAGGCAATATTGGGTAAGTATATATATCCATTAACATTCTTAAGCTCATTAATAGTGGCCTTAATAGCCCTCATAGCAGACATATTTAGTGCCTACGGTACTGGAATGGGCATATTACTAGCTGTAGGTATAGTACAACAGTTCTACACATTGATAGCTTACGAAAGAGCTTTAGAGGCGTACCCACTACTTAAGAGATTAATTGGTGAAGAGTAAATGGTCTCGAAATCTGACTCAAATCTTAAATTAATCGTCATGGTCGGCCTACCTGGTGTTGGTAAAAGCACAGTGATAAATCTAGCAGTTAAAAAGCTCAAGGAAAAAGGCTACAATGTCGAAGTAATTAATTTCGGTGATTTCATGCTTAAATTCATGGTGAGTAAAGGCTATGTTAAGAGTAGGGATGAAATAAGGAAATTACCATTAACAATACAGCAAGAAGCACAAGCTAGATCAGCTAAAGAAATAAGGAGAAGATTTGAGGAGCTATCTAGTAAATCAGAAGGGGTGTTCATAGGTATAGTTGATACTCACGCATTGATTAAAACTGAAACAGGTCTATGGCCAGGCTTACCTAAGCATGTTATTGAGGAGTTAAGGCCTCATGCAATAATAGTCATTGAGGCATCACCTAAGGAGATAGTATCTAGGCAGTTAAGGGATAGGACCAGATATAGAGCGGATTACGCGAGAGAAGAATTAATTACTGAATTACTTAATCTTAATAGGGTATTCGCTATATCAAGTGCCGTGTTAGTCGGTGCTTCAGTAGCTACAGTAATGAACAGAGAGGGTAAGGCTGAAGAAGCAGCTGAGGAAGTAGTTAATATCATAGAGAAAATATAACTTACCGGGATACCTATGGTGCTAGCATTAGTATATACTGTGGTCACAATCTTAGTTCTCCTACCTTTCTCTAAGCTCATGGGTATATATGAACGGAGACTAAACCTAACTGAAACAGTAAAGGAGTTAAGAAGACTAGGTGAGAAATTAGCTGTAATATCTCCTGAGAAGGAGAAGAAGGTCAGAACATTAAGGGATAGGTACAAAAAGTTAAGGAGGAGATTAAGTAATTTCGTATTAATGAACTTACTTAGTATTTGGGTTGCGATATTCCTAGCATTATTGGCATCCAGGTTTGCAGTGATAATTACGGCATCTATTCTAGGCATTAAACCATTACTGCATTCACCAATTAACATACCGTTTATAACAATTGATGGCTCACTTAACGATACATTATTACTGCTAGCGGTCATACTGCTATATTATCCATTCCATGCTAAGTACTCAGGACTTCAAAAATTGAAAGAGATTAGCTAACTCATTATTTCGAAATTTCAAACTCCTGTTAAGTTTATTAAGGTATCTGCTAGAGTTCATGGCAGGGATAGTGTAATGGTTAGACCAGCATACAGGTCTAGGTCTAGGAAAAGAATAATTAGGAGAGTACCTAGTGGTGAGGCTAGAATATTTTATAAGAAGAGAAGACAATATGAGGCTAGATGCCCCATCTGCGGTAAACCATTAGGTGGTGTGCCAAGGGATTATGACATAATTCGTTGGGGTGCTAAGACTGAGAAGAGACCTGAGAGATACTATGGAGGTGTACTATGCCCTTCATGCCTAGCTACAGTACTTAAACTTAGTATTAGGGGAGCGTGAATATTGATTGAAAGTGATGCATGTAAGTTAGGATTAGTTATAGCTGTAAGTGGATTACCAGGTAGCGGGAAAACCACTCTTGCTAAGCTGCTCGCCAGGAACTTAGGGCTAAAGTATATATCACTAGGTATGATATTCAGGGAGATAGCTAAGGAGAAAGGGTTAAGTATTGAGGAACTATCTAAGCTGGCTGAGAGTGACGCTAGTATAGACTACTTAATAGATAGTAAAGCTAAGGAGGAAGCTAAGAAGGGCTGTATAGTCATTGATGGACATATATCTGCCTGGATATTAAAGGACTTAGCACACCTACGAATCGTTGTTACAGCACCACTCCCTACTAGAGCTAAAAGGATAGCTATGAGGGATGGTAAAAGTATTGAGGAAGCCATGAGGGAGGTTAAGCTTCGTGAAGATTCTGAAAGACGTAGGTATAGGAAGTTTTACGGAATAAACATCGATGATTTAAGTGACGTGGACCTAGTAATTAATACAGAGAAGTTTAATGTTGATAAGACTTTAGAAATAGCTCTAAAAGCTGTTGAGATGGTTATTAAGTCGTTAAAAAGATAATACGTGTTTGATTAAGGAAAAGCTTAAAGCTACAACTAACTCATCTAGTTGGTGTTAAAGGTGCCGGCTATAGAAGTAGGTAGGATATGTGTTAAGCTACTTGGTAGAGAGGCAGGTAGGAAGTGCATCATAGTAGACATAATTGATGACAACTTCGTACTAGTAACGGGACCTAAGTCATTAACGGGAGTTAAACGTAGAAGAGCTAACATTAATCATATAGAGCCATTAGATAAGAAGATAGACATACCTAAGGGAGCAAGTGATGAAGAAGTTCTAAAAGCTATTGAGGCAGCAGGCCTTACTGAGTTTATGAAGGAGAGAGTAAAGATATCTAGGAAGCAAATACTTGAAGCAATATCATTAAGGAAATAACTTAACTGCCGTCACTAACGAACTACTTTAAGGGCTTAAGCCTCAATCTTCCTGGAGGTGTTTTTATGGACGTAACAAGTAAGGGTATAGAGTTTATCCAGAAACTCGATGAATTTGCAGGAGTTAAGAAGAAATTCATAGTTAGACGTGAGGATGCATCAACTAGTGAGGATTATGGTAAATTACCATATGAGAGATCCGTTAAGGAACTCCTAAGGTTCGGTATAATAAACCTTGATAAACCCCCCGGACCTACAAGTCATGAAGTTGTAGCTTGGATTAAGAAGCTCTTAAACTTGAGAAGAGCCGGCCACGGGGGGACCCTAGAGCCCCTCTAGGGGGCGGGGAAACCCCAAGGTCTCAGGTGTGTTACCGGTAGCTCTAGAGGATGCTACTAAAATTATAGGTTACTTAATGTTATCTAGTAAAGAGTACGTAGCTGTAATGCAATTACATAGAGAGGTATCTGAAGATAAGTTAAGGAAGGTCATTAAGGAGTTTGTGGGAAGAATCTATCAAAAACCACCAGTGCGATCATCAGTTAAGAGATCATTAAGAATTAAGACTATATTCGATATTGAAGTCTTAGAAATCGATTACCCATTCGTATTAATGAGGATACATTGTGAACACGGTACTTACGTTAGGAAGTTAATTCACGATATTGGTGAGATACTTGGTGTTGGTGCTCATATGAGGGAGTTAAGGAGAATTAGAACTGGACCATTCAAGGAGGATTCAACATTAAGGACCATGCATGAGTTATCTGAAGCTTTATACATATATAGGGAATTAGGTGATGAAAGTAAGCTTAAGGAGGTAATACTGCCTATGGAATACGGGATTTCACACCTTCCCAAGGTAGTCATTCTTGATGGCGCTGTTGAGGCCATCACCCACGGTGCCGACTTAGCGGTACCAGGTATAGCCATGCTACATGAAGGTATACGTAGAGGTGATACCGTAGCTATTTTAACACTTAAGGGTGAGTTAGTAGCTGTAGGTCAAGCATTGAGAGCGACTGAAGAAATCATACAGATGAATAAGGGGATAGTAGTTAAAACTAAGAGAGTCTTAATGCCTAGGGGCGTCTATCCAAGAATGTGGAAGAGAAAAGGGAGATAACTATTTAATTCATAGCTAATAGAAATAATGGCTTTGCAGACGATTTTATTTGAATCATCAGTGCTATTAGAGCTTATGTTGGAATTCGTGAGATATTACTGGGTATAGTATTGGTTTTAAGTTATACTTACGATCTAAATAATTTAAGACCTACAGACTTCATGAATTACCTCTCAAGAATCTTAAACATGATTAATAGAGATCTAGACTCTATACTGCTTAGTAAACTACGTGAATCAATAGGTAAGTCTAAGGTTAAGAGGAAACTTAGTGATAGCAACGTATTTAAACTAAGAGCCTATCTATTACCTTACGATGTGTATGTTATAAGCCCCAATGGCTTGCCCATGAACGTACTTACAGTATCTAATTCCGCTATTATAGTTAAGGGTGATAGCTTAGGTATGTTCCTAAGATTAGGCAGCTTAAATTTCTCTAGAACATTCATAGCTTATGGTGAAATACCTCTCAAATACTTAAATGGTAGATTAAAGATTGAAGCTAAAACTATACTACCACCCATATTATCATCAGAGTGTGTTGAGGATCCACGACTAGATCCAGATAACCATAATCACTTATACCATGTTAGAGCCTACTACATGAGTGGTGGTACTCTCAAGTCTGTAGTCATGACTTTTCACTCAAGAATAATGTATGGAGTTAACTACGTTAGAATTAACTCCCTAGAGCCTGTGGTGTTTGAATATAATGGAGCCGAATACATAATACAAGATTATAGGGATACATTTCCTCTATCAAGTAAAGTAATGCTTGTAAGACCATGGATAAGGAGTGTAGGTATTGGTGGGATATTCTTAGGGTTTAGGAAGGATTTCAAGGTTGATTTTAAATCATTAAGGCCCATACCTGAATTATTACCCAATCTCGAGTTTGAGCTTAAGACTGGAGCTAATGTCTCACTTAAACTATCAAGTAATGAATACTTGCTTCTCTTTCACTCTGTTGAGAGTATTCATGGTACGTATTATACCTATGCTGCATTGCTAAGCGATGATGGTGAATTGCTTGGAGTGACCTTAGAACCCATAATATCACCTCAACCAAGCATCTACAGTGGTAGAAGACCCTCAACGATATTTGTATGCGGTGCCGTAATCTTAAATGATAAGGTTTTAGTTAGTGCTGGTAAGGATGATGAGATACTTATAATAATGGAGACGGACTTAAACAATATACTTAACAGGATTAAATACATTAAAGGGTAAGAAGCAACTGATTAAGCAGTAAAGATAAGAACCTCCTTAAGGTAGTAAACACTAGGTGCCGGGGTGCCCGAGCGGTCTAAGGGGCCGGCCTGGAGAGCCGGTGGGCGTACGCCCGCGCGGGTTCAAATCCCGCCCCCGGCGCCACAAAATACGATTCTCTCGACATTACTAATTGAATGATACAGAAGATGTTGCATGGTACGTAATGTTAATGTTATATGATGTAGGTGTTACCACGGCTTGCGAAAATTACAGTGACTAAAATATTAACTATCACTGAACTTAATCCTGATAATTACATAAGTATGGAAATTTTCCATCTATTTCTAGTGAAGGGAGTGAATACACTAAATGAATACACTAAACTACTGTATTACTTTCACTGTTTTATTCACGTAACGAGTGTTCGAGTAGTTAGAAAGTGATATATGAAGACTTGGGCTTTTAAGTATTAATGGTGCTACTTTCCTTGAGGTAATTACATGAGGTTAATCTTAATTTCTATGACTATGTTGATGGTAATACTCATGTTTAACTGTATAGTAATCAATGTTTGTTTTGATCTCCTTGATAAGCACTCCATTGAAATTATACTTAATAAACTAGGCATTACTTACAATCTAAGTATATTTGAGAAGTTAGCTGTTAAAGGACTTATAGCTGAGATAAGGCCTAATTTTGGAGCTAATGTAGCTTATAAATACAGATCACACATTGATAATAGGATAATTATAGTTGTGACTTTACGGCCTGTCCCAATAGCTAGCGACAATAACTCATGGGATACGTACTACTTAACTATTAAGGTTGAACCTAAAGTTGAGCAGCTTAAGCCCTATACTCAACACATACTTTACTATAGAGGTAAGGTCTTAGTACAAATAAATACAGCTACTAAGGATGTAGCTAAGGTAATTAACATGTTAAGAGGTTATGTATGGGAGGTAAACTATGAGTTTACTGATAAAGCCCTCTCTATAGGGATACATTTACTTAAGAAGAAAAATAATTATAAATTCTTTATTACTATAGATATGGATGTAAATAATACTAATGTAGAAAGTGCTTTACTTTGGGTAAACATAGCTTTATCAACCAATGAAGCTAGCATTAATTTCAAGGATGATGCTAAAATTAAGGAACTCGTAACTAAGCTCGGAATACTTAATGATGTACTGGAAGTACTGGAGTTGCTCGGAGTGAGAAGTACTATTAAGCATTGATGAATTTAAGTATAGTTTACTCTTAGGTGATCACCTATACATACTTAAGGTTAGTCCCCAACTTATTAAGGAACCCCTCATATATGAACTAGTATGGCTGAGATCGCTAGGAGTAATAAACATAACTAACGAGGATATTGAGGAATTAGGTAGAGTAACTAGCTTGGGCTACGTCGGATGGAATAACAGATTAGTGTATGCTGAGGGTAAAGGCCGGATATCACACTTTAATCTTGAGGGATGCGAATTAATAAGAGGTATAGGTTGTGAAGTTAAGTTTAACCATACCGAAATACCCGTAGTACCCTCATTAATTGTCGTAACTACTACAATGGCTAAGACCAAAATCATGGGTGAAACAACAAGTACACTATTTACAATTACTACAACACTTCTAAACACCACTACGACAATTGCGATAGAGTACACAAGAATGATTATCCTTGAACCCGTTAGCTTAGCTTTAGGCTTAGTAATGGGTGCTACACTATCTGTAGCACTCATGAAGGGCCTACGTAGAAGGTTATGTAAATAGATATAATTATTACATTAAAGACATGTCAAACATAATAGTATTAGGCAAATTACGAAGAAGATAAAAGCGTCGCTTTAGGTTCTTATAGTGATTTTGCGAGTCTTTATCTTCAAGGTCTATATCCTACTTGTGAATAGTCTAGATATTCCTATTTATTGAAGCCCAAGTACCCACTACTGCCAGCGTCATTGCTGTGCTTATCGTGCTTATCTCTTGAAGCATTATGGGAATCTCAGTAGGGCTCTTCATTGCTGTCAGGAACGGAGGCCATGGCACTAATTCACCATGCCATATATGCTCTATAACCAGTAATATCACGCCTTTCCAAAGCATAGCATTCAATATATTTAACTTTAACTTACTAGCTAAACCTCTCGCTATATGCTTAACTACCGTCACGATTATAGCTAGTATCATAGGCATTATGAAACACGCCATGGATCATCCCCAGAGACTCTAAGGGTGCACTATATGTGGCTGATAGTGATAGCATTTGCAGCAGTAATTACTATAGCGTTATGGTATTCAAGGGCTGAGAGTGACGTATACATGCTTAAGTTGTTAAGCTTAATATTATGGGGTGCTACCATTATGGTATTCATAGATCATCTAGCAAGTTATTTGGTAGAGGGCGGTGAGTTCCTTGAAATGAGTTCTAACGCTTTAGTTCTAGGTTTTGTAATGCTCTTAGAAGCATTAATGCTGTAGGAACTGGTGTTAATAATTAAAGACCCTAAAGGAGTTTTACATAAAAGAAGGATCAAAACGTAATTTTTAATGGTGTATTTGTTATTCAACAGCTAATAGTAACGGTCTTGTAATTTCGACGCCTTTAACCGTACTTAACTTACCTATTAGGTATTTGATCTTCTCGGCATCACCTCTAACAGCTATTGCTAACATGCATTTTTCTTTGCTTAAGTGTACATGAAGTGTTGAGACTATTATGTCTAGGAAGTCATGTTGAATATTTGTAAGCTCTTCATCAACACCGCTAATCTCATGATTATATATAACACCGATAATTCCTACAGCCTCCTTAGCTACCTTCCACCTATGTTCAATTATGTATAGCCTTAATGCCTCCCTAACCAATGCAGATTTACTGCTAATACCTAATGTATTCATAATTCTTTCTAAATCATCGGCAAGTTCTTTAGGAATATAGACTCCAAACTTACTCCCCACTTCTGATTTACGCAAATTAAGCACCATAATATACTTTAGGTATCCACAAAATAAAGTAGAGATTAAGTTACATAATCAAACTAATGCTTAAGGAATTCACTTAATGTTAAAGTGACTATCACCATGTATTTAGTAATGCTACATTCGCTATCTCCTTAATTTTAGACACATCCTCATAAAGCTTAATTATATCTACACGTATACTTGGGACGATGAAACTTTCTGAGATACCCTTAACTATTAGTTCAAAATTTTCTCTAATGTAACAAAACATGGTTGCTGCAATAATACTCCTACTTGTCTCAACAATTACTGTCTAATCCCCTGATGAACATCCTGGACCCACCATTACTGAGTACCTTTGACTATCTCCTTAATCTCCACTTACATGCTTTATTCTTAAGTTCTTGGGTAATTCCTTAATCACTTTAGTGGGGTAAAACCTCTATAAATTAATGAGAATTGAGTATTGCTTTGAGCTCATCATCCTAAATCATAAAAGTTGAATGTCTTAGTTTGTTTGAGTAAGCCGTATGTCTAAGTGAAGGTGTTTTAAAACCGCTACATCTTTGATATTCTAACTAATTCTAGATAATCCATCCTGTTAAGATATGAATTTGCGTTTCCGGAAAACCTAAGCTTGACTATATGTCTGATGGGCAACCCATATTAACGAGTACCTTACTATTATACTAAATCGCCTAAGCAAGGTACTTAACTCAATTACTCTCTCAAAATTTATTAAGAAGTATGTCATGATAGGCTTACCAACCTTAACCTTAGTGATTAGTATAGGCCTAATTATATAATTCGTAAGTTCACAATAATGTCGAGGAGTAACCTAGTAATGATTTATTTGAAACAACTAAAATATTTTAGATGAGGACGTAATTATGTCCTTAACTAATATACAAAATACTTACCCCGATGATGTCAGGGCACATACGGCTTTACACGTGCTAAAAGGTGCTATTGTTAAGGTACTTGGCAAGGCTGCTATGTGGACTGCTAGTACATACGTTAGCGGTAAGCACGGTAGGTTAACAGTTAAGTTCAATCGAAAACCATCAAATGATGAAATTAAGGCTATTGAGGAGCTTGCCAATAAGAAGATCAAGGAGGATTTAAGAGTCGAGGTTAAGATAGTGCCCAGGGATGAAGCTGAAAGGACCTATGGAAACATAATATACGACTTATTCCCAGTACCTAAAGAGGTTAAGGAGCTAAGCATAGTTATAGTGTATGACAGTGATGGCGGTATATGGAACATAAATGCGTGTAATAAAGAGCATTGCGAAACGATAAGCTGTGTAGGTGAGATAGATATAAAGAGGGTAAGGTTTAGGAAGAGTAAGCAATTGCTTGAGATCTCGTTCGATATTAAGCCTTAATTATATGTTTAAATCGTTAAGAATGGGGTGATGTACTTGAGATGTGATTGCTTTCTTGATGTCTTATTAACTAGGTGTAGCATTCGTAGGTTTAAACCTGACCCATTACCTGATGAAGTTATATTAAAAATAATTGAGGCAGGTATTAGAGCTCCAACAGCTGGTGGTGGTGAACAATGGTTTTTCATAATTGTTAAAGATGCAGAAAAGCGTAAGAAAATCCATGAACTATTGTTTAGGGCACATAAGAAGTATGCTCTTGAAGTACTGAGAAATACCCTGCCTCCACATAAGGTTGAGAAATGGATGAAACGTATTATTGAGGGCATGTACTTAGCACCGGTGTATATAGCTGCGTACATAGACCTTAGAAAGAGGTTATACAAGGATGAATTCTTCGAGTTTGAAAGAATTTCTGCAATACAAAGTCTAGCTGCAGCCATTGAGAATATGTTATTGGCAGCGCACTCCATGGGTTTAGGCGGAGTCTGGCTAGGGGTTCCTCTATTAATGAGAGAAGAATTCGATAGTGTTCTTGAACCTCCCGAAAAATGCGAGTTACAGGGATTGATAGCCTTAGGATATCCTGCTGAAAAGAGGAAATACGCAATTAGGTCAAAGAAAGTAGAGGATGTCATTAAAATTATTTAACGGCCCCCTCTACACTCAACGAAGTTTTTTAAGGCCTCTTTCTATCCTATCCATAGCTTCAATAAGTTTTTCGTAAGATGTAGCACAGGATATTCTAACATAACCTTCACCATACTTACCAAAGGCATTACCGGGTATCACAGCCACTTTAGCCTCATATAGCAGGTATTCAGATATCTCACTCGATTTACCGTAACTCGATATGTTAGGAAATATATAGAATGTACCCTTAGGTTTAACAACACTTACACCAGGTATCTCCTTAAGTCTCTTATATACTGTCTCAATTCTTTTTCTATATTCATTAACCATACGCTTAACACAGTCTTGAGGACCCTTAAGTGCAGCTATACCAGCTCTCTGAACAAATGTTACGGGACACGTTACCAGGTACATGTTCAATTTAACCATCTTATTGATTAAATCCTTACGAGCAACTACATACCCTAACCTCCATCCAGTCATGGCGTATGTCTTTGAAAAAGAGAATACACTTATAACTCTATCCTTCATACCGTTAAGTGATGCTATACTGACGTGTTCACCCTCAAATACTATTTTCTCATAAGCCTCATCAGAGATTATGATGAGGTTATACTCAACAGCTAAGTCAGCTATCTCCTCAAGTACTTTCCTAGGATAGACTGCTCCCGTAGGGTTACAAGGTGTATTAATTATTAGAACTCTTGTTCTTTTTGAAATGTACTTCTTTATGTCATCAGTTATAGGTATAAATTCGTTTTCTTCCTTAACAGGTACCTCAATAGGTATTCCTCCCGCCATCATTACAAGCGGTTTATATGACACAAACGATGGCGAAAGTATTAAGACTTCATCACCCCTTCTAACCGTTGTGAATATAGCGTTAACAAGTGCCTGCTCACCACCAACAGTAACTAAAACCTCATCAACTGATACATCAATATTATTTTCCTTCCTTAATTTCTCAACTAATGCCTCCCTAAGTTCTAATAAACCCGCGTTGGGAGTATAGTGCGTATATCCCTCCTTTAACGCATTAATGGCCGCTTCCTTAATATGTTCAGGTGTATCAAAGTCAGGCTCTCCTATACCTAAATTAATTACATCCGCCATTCTGGATGCAAGTTCAAATAGCCTCCTTATTCCTGAAATAGGTATTTGATCAAGAATCTCCGATATGCCCAACTCAAACCCTCTACATCATTACACAGCGAATTTTAAATTGTACGTACTTAAGACACTTACTTAAGCGACTTCAGAATAGTTTACATATACACGTACCTGCTTTAACTCTGTATACTTTTCATAACATATGAACAATATAAGGGTTAATTTAGTATTCCCTGTGAGGAGATAAGTTGGAAGAAATTAGATTACATGGTAGAGGTGGTCAAGGGGTAGTTTTATGTTCTGAATTGATTGCCCTAGCAGCTTTATATGATGGAAAATTTGCTAGAGCATTCCCGTGGTTCGGGATAGCAAGACGTGGAGCACCTGTTACATCATTTATAATGATAGGTAAGCCAAATGAGATTACTAGAAGTATGATATATAGTCCTAAGTACGTAATGGTATTAGATCCGCACTTACATAAGGTAATGCCCTCAATAACCGACGGTATTAAGGATGGCGGAATATACATACAGAATACTGTAAAGGAACCTAATGAGTTAATTAATGAGTTAAATCTTAAGGTTAAATTGAGTATAGTAGCATCAGTTGACGCAACAGGTTTAGCCATGAAATATATGGGTGTAGCAATACCGAATATAGCTATGTTAGGAGCATTCGCACGAGTTACAGGACTAATAACGTTAGATTCAGCTAAGAAAGCAATTAAGGCTAAATTCCCGGAAAGGGTCTGGGATAGCTACATAAAATGCTTAGAGGCAGGATATAAGGAAGTACGTATTAAGGTGATGTAGCATGAAGGAAAATTCTGAATATCCTGAAATCCCCTTAATACTTACTAATGAAATAGGCTCTGAACCTGTATCTCATTGGAGAGTCCTAAAGCCTGTCATTAACTATGACCTATGTAGGAAATGCTGGCTATGTATTATGTACTGTCCTGAGGGAGTAATAAGTAAGGGGGATAGAGGTCCTGTGATTGATTACAGATTCTGTAAGGGATGCGGTATTTGCGCGAATGAATGCCCTACGAAGGCTATAAGTATGATTAGAGAGGTGTAACTTATGGGTAGGATAGATCTTCTCTCAGGTAATAAGGCTGTAGCTTACGGTGTTAAACTATCTAGAGTTCAAGTGGTTTCTGCCTATCCCATTACACCTCAAACACCTATAGTTGAATATATTGCTGAATTCATAGCTAAGGGAGAATTGAATGCTGAGTACATACACCCAGAAGGTGAGCACTCAGCTATAGCTGCTGCTTTAGCAGCAAGTATCGCAGGTGCTAGAGCATTTACGGCTACATGCTCCCAAGGACTTGGTTACGGTTTTGAGGTTATTGCTCAAGCACCTGCGTATAGAGCTCCATTACTTATGGCAATAGCTAATAGAACCTTAGGTTGGTATTGGAGTGTAGCTTCAGATTACTCAGATTCCATGACAACTAGGGACTTAGGTTGGATTCAATTCTATGCGGAAAGTTGTCAAGAATGTCTTGATGGTGTAATTCAGCTATATAAGATCCTGGAAGACGAGAGAGTCCTATTACCTGGTATGTTGTGTCTTGATGGATTTCATCTATCACACTCATCCGAACCTGTCGATATACCCGATCAACATGAAGTTGATGACTACCTACCGCCGAGAAGAATTTATAGGCATACAGTAGATCCCACGGAGTCTGATGGTTACATTTTCCCAGTATTGCCTCCAAGTCTACATACGAAGTATAGAAGAATATTTGAGGATATCATGAAGAGAGCGAAGGATGTAATACGTGAGGTAAGTAGAGAATATAGTGAGAAGTTTAAGAGAGATGTGTATGGTCTTGTAGAGAAGTACAGAGTAGATAATGCAGATATACTCCTCATAACTATGGGGTCTATGTCGACAGCTGCTAAAAGATGTATCGATATGATGAGAAGTAAAGGAATTAAGGTAGGACTTTTAAGAGTGAGGTTCTTTAGACCATTCCCACAAGAAGAGATAGTAAATACTATATTAAGAAATGACGTTAAGGCTTTAGGAATAGTTGATAGAGCTGTAATCCATGGTACTTCATTAGGGCCTTTAGGAGCTGATGTGATATCTTCGGTCTACACCTTAAAGAATAAACCCAACATAATTAACTTCATAGCCGGTATGGGAGGTGACGATGTTTCAGTAAAGGATTTTGAATTTATGATAGCTAAACTAATAGGGACACTAAATAAAGAAAACATGAAGGAAACCATATTTATAGAACGTAATGTGAAGATAAAGAAACCATCAATAGTCTTCAAGAATGTTACATACTGCCCAGGATCACAGCTATGCTCTGGCTGTGGTGCTTCATTAACTATTAGACACATACTAAGGATACTGGGTAAGAATGCTGTTGCTGTATTTCCACCTAACTGCGTATCTGCCGCTATTGCTATGCACTTTCCAAGTAATTGGATTGGAATACCATGCATACTAGCAAATTATGCAGCAGCCGCAGGTTATGCGAGGGGGTTATACAGGGCATATAGGTATAAAGGTAAGAAGGTATATGTAACTGTCATAGCTGGTGATGGGTGTACTGCCGATATAGGACTTCAGTCACTTTCATCAGCAGTTGAGTGTGGTGAATCTATAATATGGATAAACTATGATAATGAAGCATACATGAATACGGGAATACAAAGAAGTGGTACAACACCTATGATGGCATGGACTACAACAACACCTGTAGGACCTAAGTGGAGGGGTAAAAGGGAATTACCTAAAGATATGATATCTATAATGATAGCTCACAAAACACCATACATAGCTACAGCATCTCCCGCGTTTATACGTGACTTAGAAGCCAAAATGAGAAAGGCTATGAAGATTGTTGAGAGAAATGAAGGATTAGCTTACATTCATATACAGTCACCATGTCCAACGGGTTGGAGATTCCCCGAGAGCAAAACAGTTGAAGTTGCTAGACTAGCTGTATTAACAGGTATGTGGCCGCTCATAGAAATAGATCACGGCCTATTTAGATTAACATTTAAACCTGCAAAATTAAGACCGATTAGTGATTACTTAAGGATTCAAGGTAGGTTTAGACACTTAAGCAATTCTGAGATAGCAGAAATACAAAGAATTGTAGAAAATAACTGGAAGAAATTGCTTGAACTAGATGGAAAGAGGTTATGGTGACTAACCATGTTCCTCGAAACAATAATACTTCATAGCTTTTTTCACTGATATCTTACCCTCACTTATATCCTTTAAAATTAGTTCTCTATCCCTTGTACAAGGATCACCGTAACCTCCACCACCTGGAGTATTAATTACTACAATGTCTCCTTTATTAAGTATTGTCTTATCCTTACTACCTAATCTCTCTACCTTGCTATTACTTCTAATTACGTAATGTTCTGAAGGTGATGCCTCTTTACCGCCGGCTATACCCCAAGGCCTTATAAGACTACGTTCTGAAAATATTGTTAATATGACGTTATCTTCTAATACTTTAAAAGCTCTAGTTATACCTAGACCTCCCCTATACTTTCCTGGGCCTTCACTATCTCTACGTAATTCATACCTTATGAACAATATAGGATAATTCTGCTCTATGACCTCTATAGGCGTATTTAACGTGTTTGTCATGTTTGTGTGGACGCCATCAACTCCATCGGATGATGGTCTGCCACCACTACCACAAGCTATAGTTTCATAGAAGACCCAATTCTTACCGCCAATCATGACATTAGTCATGGTGCCGCAACTAGCTGCTGGTACACGATCAGGTAATGCCTTTGATAATGCCTTAAATATGACATCAACTATCCTTTGTGATGTCTCCACATTACCTCCACCAACAGGTGCAGGGGGTTCTGGATTAACTAAAGAACCTTTAGGCGCTTGAATTCTAACTATTCTATAAAATCCAGAATTCATAGGCATTTGAGGATCTATGACTGCTTTTAATGCAAATGTTGTCGCTGCAACAGTTACCCCATAGACAGCATTAACTGGTTCATTAACTTGAGGATCGGTACCGCTGAAGTCAACATGTATACTTTCACTATTGATGGATACGGAAACTTTTATTTTAACTAAAGAATTATCAGAAAGCTCCATATATTCACTGGCTTCATATGTACCTACTAAGTCGTAGGTCTTTACTAGTTCATTAATTTTACTCCTAGTAAACTTTTCAGTATACGCTAATATTTCATTCCATGACTCTGAAATCACGTCATATCCATAACGATTAATTAATTCTAAAATTCTTTTCTCACCCACATTTAAGGATGCTATTTGAGCCATCAAATCACCTTTAAAGTACTTAGGAACTCTAACATTGCTCTGTAATACCTTGATAATGTCCTCCCTAAGTCTATTACGCTCAACTATCTTAATAGGAGGTATGATTAAACCTTCCTCAATAAGTGATTTAGCGTCAACAGATATGCTACCGGGACTTGAACCACCGACATCTACATGATGTGCCTTATTAACTAAGTAACCCAGAATTTTACCCTCAACGTATATAGGCTTCAAAAGCATTACATCATTTAAATGAGTCCCAGCTATGTATGGATCATTAGTTATGATTATGTCTCCTTGATCTAAATTAATACCCTCCTTACTCAAGTATTCAAGTACGTTCTTTATACCAACAAAGAGGCTGCCTAAGTGCATAGGTATGTGCTCTGCTTGAGCTACTATTTCACCGCTAGCTGTTGCTATAGCACATGAATGGTCATGTCTATCCTTTATATTGGGGCTAAAGGCTGTGTTTCTAAGTATTATACCCATCTCCTCAGCAATAAATATTGTAGCATATTTGATTACTTCAATGGTAATGGGATCCACTTCTCTTCACCTCAATAACAATGAAGTTATGGCAATCTACGTAAGCTTTAAGTCCTGGTGGAATTAATATAGTACTATCATTAGACTCTATAATCGCTGGTCCCTCGATCCGCGCTCCAGCCTTAAGTGATTCTCTATGGTATATTGAAGTCTTTACCCACTCACCGAAGTACACTTCTCTATGACCTATAGGTTTAGGTTCGTAACTTTTACAAATAGTTTCACGTAATATATTAGGCTTATCAACTAAACCTATTGCTGTGACCCTCAAGGTCGTGACTTCAATTACCTCACCAGGTATTGTAAATCCATACCTTAATAGATGGTTTCTAAGGAATTCATTGATAGCATTATGAAGTGAGTCCCTATAAGGTATTGTTATGGTATACTCCTGACCTCTGTACCTCATATCTAAAAATCTCATTATTCTTATCCGGTTCTTGGGTATGCCTTCACTTATTAGCATTGATGTTAACTTATCCTCCAGCTTACTGGCAAGTACTTCAATTGATTCTTCTCTTAACTCATCAACAGGCTTTAGTATGCTAATTAGAGCCTCATGCCTATAATCTGCAAGTAATAATCCAAGAGCTGAGAAAACGCCCGGATATGGCGGTATGATAACCTTCGATATACCTAGTTCCATAGCTATTTCAGCAGCATGTAAGGGACCTGCACCACCAAACGCAAATAGAGTAAACTTTCGTGGGTCAAGACCGCGCTCTATGGTGACCAATCTAATAGCTTTAGACATTAATGTATTAGCTATCCTTATTATAGCATAGGCGGTTTCATACAAGTCTAAACCTAAACTTTCCCCTAACTTCCTTAATGCTCTAGTCGCTAAATCTCTCTTCAAGATTATCTTGCCGCCAGCAAGGGTGTTGGGTAATCTATTAAGTACGAAGTTAGCATCAGTTATCGTAGCTTGAGTACCTCCCCTACCGTAGCATGCAGGTCCAGGATCCGCACCCGCACTCATAGGTCCCACTCTAAGCGCACCACCAGCATCAACCCATGCTATAGTACCTCCACCAGCGCTCACCTCAACCAAGTCAATGAAGGGATACCTAACTACGTAGCCCGAACCACGTATCAATCTACCCATATGCGTTTGACTCCCAACCTCAAATTCAGGTATGATTAACGGTTCACCATCAAGAATGGCGGCAACCTTGGCTGTCGTACCTCCCATATCAAAGCTCAATGCATAACTTATGTTTAAAGCCTTCGAAGTATAGGCTGTAGCTATGACACCTGCTGCTGGCCCACTCTCAATAAAGGCTGCAGGAACTTCAATAGCTTTATCACTACTTACTATGCCACCATTACTTTGCATAATTAATAACTTACCTTTAAAACCTCTCTTTAATAGCTCATTCTTAAGTATGGTTAGGTACTTAGAGAGTATAGGTTTAAGTATTGCATTAACAACGGCAGTGCTCATGCGTTCATATTCCTTGGGTTGAGGATCTACTTCCGAACTTAGGACGATCTCAGCGCTAGGACATACCTCCTTAATCACCTCCTTAGCCTTAATCTCGTGTTTAGGATTTCTGTAGCTATGAAGGAAGACAACTACAAAAACATCAGTCTTATCGCACCACTCACTTGCTAATTTCTTAACGCTTTCAGTATCTAATGGTTCCAATTCAGTTCCATCAGCACTTATCCTACCCTTAATACCGAATCTACGTGATCGTGGTATCAATGGTTTTGGCTTCTTAAAGAATAGATTGTAGAGTTCAGGTCTATTCTGTCGACCTATCTCTAAAATATCTACAAATCCTTCATTAGTCAGTAATGTTACGTTAGGTATTTCGAGTCCAACTTGACCAAGAAGTAGGTTTGAACCTAATGTTGTTGCATGAACTATTATATGAACATTACTGAGTTGTGTGCCTGAAACCTCTATACCTCTGATAAAGCTAATCCACGGTTCTTTAGGATTGGTTAAAACCTTAAAGGTCTTAAAGCTTCCATCATCTCTTAATACCACTATGTCGGTAAAGGTACCACCAATATCTATGCCTATCTTAATATTATGCATTCTACTTCTACCTAAGGATAAGTATTAACGTAGTTAAACTTAGCTATTTAATTAATAGACCTCTGAATTAATCCCTTATTAGCTCTAAAGTCAAGCATCTAGGTCCACCACCAGCTTTACAGAATTCAGATAACTCTACATCGATAACATCTATGCCTTCCTGACGTAACTTCCTTATAGTCTCATTATTACCCGCAGGTATAATTACCTTGCCTGGTGCTAATGGTAAGACATTAGCTGCACATTTTCTTAACTCTTCCTCAGGTATTTCTATTAAGTTTATATCTTTACTTTTTAGGAATAGTATTGTATCGTAATCAACTCCTGCTGGATATATTACGGCTAACGATTCATCAACCATGCCGAATGTCATATCTAAATGAAATATCCCCGATATGCCACCAACTTGCGTTGGTCTAGTCTCAAGATATCCGGGTAGATGGGCTATATGTATTTCCTCAACTCCCACACTCCTTAAGATGTAAGCTACCTGCTTAACTCCCTCAATATTAGTTCTAAGTCCTGTAGCTATTATTGCGGTCCTTTCATCTATGAACCACAGATTACTTGCTTCAAAAACACCATTACCGTGAACAGTATAAAGTATCGGGCAACCTAGCTCTATGAGTTTCTTAGCTATGAACACCTCTAACCCCTTCTTATACGCCATGGCGGGCCTCTCAATTATAGCCCCGCCTTTAACTACAACTGCTTCATGCATAAAGCATGCAGATCTTAAAGGTATGCCATAAGTACCTACTAATGGCTCCTTAGGATTTAAGTAAATAACATCAACCCCTTCACTTCTTAAGACCTCTACTAAGTTATCATGCTCACGTTGCATCTCCTCTAGATTAGGCAATCCTTCAGGTAAGTTAAAGAAAGCAGGATCTGCGGCAATTAAGGGTGATTTATTCTCATCACCAGGCCTATGTACAAGAACTTTCCTGAGCCTACCAACAGCTGATTGTGCACCCCATTCCTCACCCCACGTAGCTTTTAACTCATCTAGGAAGGATCTATCAAGAATTGGTTTAGGGGGTTTCCCCGGCTCATAACCAGGTATCCTCTTCAAGATCTCTAAGCCCAAGATTCTCACCAAGTCATGATTATAGACCTTGCTATTAAACTTATCAGAACCCCTACCCTTCATCAACAATCAGGACGCCGTTTAGCTCATCATTAAGTTTAATTCTTCAATTAAGTTTATAACTCACTACTTATTAGTGTCACGTTAGTGACTGTACATATTGTTATTAACTTGTGAAGACACAGTAATTTAAGGAAGATATGAGGACCATTAGAACTAGGGTAATCAAGGTTGATCCTGTAAATCCTGATGTCGGATTACTACGTAGTGTAGCAGAGGTTATTAGAAGTGGAGGTTTAGTAGTGTTCCCTACGGAAACAGTCTATGGTTTAGGTGCTAATGCTTATGACGCTAAAGCAGTAATTAAGATATTTAAAGCGAAGGAAAGACCTATTGACAACCCGCTCATAGTGCATATAAACAGTATCAATCAATTAGTTAATCTAACTAGTGAGCAACCTGAAGAGATGTTTATTATTGCTAAGAAATTCTGGCCTGGCCCCATAACTGTGGTATTACCTAAGTCCAAGAGGGTACCTAAGGAGGTAACTGCAGGTCTTCCAACTATTGCCGTACGCATGCCTGCACATCCTGTAGCTTTAAAACTCATAGAGTTAAGTGGGGTACCTATAGCGGCACCAAGCGCGAATTTGTCAGGTAAGCCTTCCCCCACAACATCAGAGCACGTAATTAGAGATATGTACGGCAGGGTTGACATCATAATAGATGCTGGTGAAACATTATTCGGTGTTGAATCAACAATAATAGACCTTACGCATAGACCTCCAGTACTATTAAGACCTGGTGCTATACCTGTAGAGGAAATAGAGAAAGTTCTTAATATAGAGATTAAAATACCAGCATTTGCTAGAGGATTAATAGAGGCAGAGAAAGCATTAGCTCCAGGTCTTAAATATAAACATTACGCCCCAGAGAAAGCATTAATACTCATTGAGTCTAGTAACTACAGTAATTATGAAGAATATGCACGTAAGGTTATGAACATAACCCAAGATTATATTAAGAAAGGTTTAAGAGTAGTGATCCTTGCATCAAAAGAGACAAGTGGGTATTATATGTCTAAAGGATTTAAGGTAATAACACTAGGGTCTAGGAGGAATATTTTTGAAGTAGCTAAAAACTTATTCAAAATTTTAAGAATTATAGATGAAATGAATGTAGATATGGCTATATGTGAAGGATTCGAGGAGAAAGGTCTTGGTCTAGCTATTATGAACAGGTTAAGAAAGGCTAGTGGTTATAACATAATTAAGGTCTAAGTAAGTATCCATGTTAATTCATAAAGAAGCCAGCCACTTAATACGCTTACTGTATTGAACGGTATACTTAATTTCGTGAACTCAATGAAGCTAGTCTGAAACCCCTTCTTCTCAAGAAGCCTTACAGCAACAACATTTGCTGATGCACCTATGAAGGTTAAGTTACCACCTAAAGTAGCACCTAGTAGTAAGGCCCAAGCAAGAACTATGGGATCTACATTTAGTATCCTCTGAAGACCTTCAATGACTGGAAGCATTGTTGCGATGTATGGTACATTATCTATGAATGCTGAAGCCAGTACTGAAATCCATACCAAGGTTGAAGTTATTAAAAATAAGTTGTTACCACCAATGAAATGTATCAGTTTAGCCAAATCATTAGCTAGGCCTTGTTCACTGAAGGAGCCGGCAATAGTGAAGACACCTATTAGGAACATCGCAACTCTCCACTCAAACCCACCTTTTAATGCGTTGATAACGCTTTTCACATCTCTATGGAGTGTTAACCTAGTAATGGATAACCCAGTAATAGCTATAAATGCAGCAAATGATAAGGGTATACCTAACTCATTCCTAAACGTTAATAAGATTATCTTTACTGAGAGAAATAACACTGTCTCGAGTATATATGTCTTATCAACTTCCCTCTTAACTTCGCTCATGGTATCTGTTCGTATATTCTCACTATGATTACTTTTAAGGTACTTTGTACGAGCCATAAAGGCTAGACTTAAGCAGGCTAAAATTAGGGCAGCTAATGTGAAGAAAAACATCGATGGCTTACCTCCATACACTATGAAATCACCGAATGCTAACCTAAAGTATCCTGCAGTTATTATTGCTTGAGGATCGCCAATCATTGTTGCAGAGCCAGAAAGATTTGAGGCCAAGGCTATACCTATGATCATCACTTTAGGATCAATCTTAAGTTTAGATGCCAAAGCAAACGCTATTGGGGCCATAATTAAGACAACGCTAACGTTTTCTAATGCTATACTTATAATTCCAGCAGTTAAACTTAGCGATAAGATTATTAACGATGGTTTACGAACATACTTACTAATGGTTAAGGCTAAAAATTCGGCTAGACCTGAAAGTTCTATAAATACAGTCATTATCGACATTCCTATAATTAAACCTATTACATCTACATCAACATAGTTAAGAACTTTATTTAGAGGTAATAACCCTAGGGATATTGAAACGATAGCTACACCTAATGCTACATAATGTCTGTAATTAGCTATCTTACGAATACTTGAGGTCAACACTATCACAGATAGTAACATAAGTACTAGCAGTCTATTCAGCATGAACTTAAACACACCGTATACATAATTTTAGACTTGCTGTTTAAAAGTGAAGATTCAATATTAGTAGGTAACCACGTTTAATTTTTAGTATTAATTTAAATTACATGTAAAGGGTGCGGAGATGAAGGATTTAATACTCAAAGTCTTATGGATATATGCCTTATCATTAACTCCAGGACTTGAAGGTCGTTATGCTCTAATTGTAGGTAGGTTTATAGGTTTAAATTTAGGTACTTCATTCCTTATTGCATCTCTAGGCGTCATTACATTGTCACTCACTTTACCTACACTACTTCCGCTTATTGATAAATTAATGCTTAAGTTAGCTAGGAGGGGTAGTTTATTAAGTAATTTTGCATTACTTTACTTAAAGTACTTAGAAGATGTTAGGAGAAGGTCAAGTAAGTATATTGAGAGGTGGGGTATCCCAGGTCTTATAATATTTGTCTCAATACCACTACCGGCAACAGGTATTTGGACAGGATCTCTTGCAGCATATATTTTAGGGATGAAAAGAAAGGAGACGATAGTTTCGTTATTTGTTGGTGGTATGATATCTAACTTAATAACGTTGATACCATCCGTAATAATATAAATAAAACTTAATGATGAAGGGTTGTAATTACCTATGCTTTCTTATTGGTAAGAGAGTCTTTAAATGTTCGTATGTTCCTAACTATTCATAACCTCTATCTAAAACTACGTAATATGTAGTTGCACCTACTGAGTACTTCATGATTAGTCCGTAGAGCTCAAGTATATTAAGTATCCTTTTACATCTATCCGTAGGTATGTGTGCTTTCAGGCAAATTCTAGTTATTTTACTTTCACTCTCACTTATAGCTCTAAGTATGGATTCTATGATGTCATGATAGCATCTTACTTCCTCATATGTTCAATTTGTGAGTTCCGCTTATATAGACATTAACACTGTATTTTACGGTGTTGATTTGCAAGAAGTTGAGGGAATTAAGGTTGGTGGTTCAATAAGTATTGACGGTGATGCTGAAGGTATTGAACTCTCACTAAGTGGGTCAGGTTCCGTAGGTGGCAACTTAACGTGTGAAAAGATAAGTATTTCAGGCTCATTTAAAGTAGCTGGCAGCATTAAGTGTGTAGAGTTTGAAGCTTCAGGTTCTATTAGTATAGGAAATAACGTTAGTTGTAACAATATGGAGATTCCTGATGGTTTAAAAACTAAAAATATAGAGTGTGATAAGATTGAAGTTCATGGAGCATTAAAATGCGGGGAATTATATGCGCGTGAAGTACGTATAGGTAAGAAGTCTAAAATATTATGCAACATCATCGGTAAAAGCATATTCATAGGCAACGAAGCAGAAGTTAAGAGTATTATTGGTGAGAGAGTTCATGTAGAGAAGAGAGCAGAGGTAGATGAAATAAGGTACGTTAATAAGGCTGGCATGAATGAAGATAGTGAGATAGGAAAGTTAGTAAAGATCGATAGACTATCCAAGCACATTAATGGTCCCGGAAAATCCTTGGGTAAATAGCAATGTATAAGAAAGGATTGGTCTTTATAGTATTCGTGATTGCGATCTTAATCTTGGCCTACATATACATAGGCTACTTAATAGGTACAGGATACACATTAGAGGTAAGATTCTTCATAAGTTCAAGGCCTTCTAAACTTTCAATAAGTAATTTCTCATCACCTGAGATTCACCCAGCAATGTTAATCTCAGGTTTAGCGTATGATAGAGTCAAGATTAATGCATCGAGTGTTATGAGATTTTATAGTCCTCCACATGTTGAAGGTAATGTCACTTGCAGAATAGTCGCAGGTGAGAATTACTATGAGTGTACGGGTGAGGGTTATGTTTATGTTTTTAAGGGTAGGGAACTCGAAATAGTAACAAATAACAATGTCTCTAGATATTATTATGGAGGTCCCGCTTTAGGCACTTCAGGTACTTACGTAATATTATATGGCTATGGATTTGCTGATGCCATTTCAAAGTATTTTACACCTCTATTCTCAGCTGTAGTAGCTTATCTAATATTAAGGTATTTACCGAGAGTAGTTAAGAGGGAGCACGTAAAATTTACCTATGTACTGATAGCCTTAATCTCTATGATTTTGATGTATGTAGGCTTAATTGAGGGATTCAACCAAATTCCTCAGGAGATATCCATCCTAAAGATCTATCTATTAAATGCCTACATTATCTCATGCATGCTACTAAGCATAGTATTTGCAGTACTATATATCATTGTCAATGTAATATTTGCTAGACGTTCTACTCACGAATTACTTATGCATTAGTATGTATGAGTCCTTGAGTATATCATAACATAGCATCAATTCTGATGGAGGCCTCAATCTAGCAAAGTTTGTTGCTGATATTTTAAGACATGCCTTACCAAGGTATGTTTGAGCTTCAAGTAATAATATTATGTCGTATATGTTGAATAGTTCAGGATGTTCGTTGTAAGTACTTTTATGATAATTGTAAAATGCGGTAATTCCTAATTTCTTTCTTAGCCATATATTATTCACATGCTCCCTAGCAACATCAGTGAATTTAGCAGGTATTAATTCAAAGGAATCAGCAACAAGAAAATCTTCTCTAACCTTTAAGTCCATAGCTCTATTCTCTGAGGATATAGTAAATAAGTCTTTCGATGTGAGACTATGAGACATTATATGCTTTATGTAATTTTTAGGCCTCCTTCTAACATCTTCATTAAGCATAACATTTTCAAGCACGTAGCACTTACTTAATAATATATCAACCTCATTAGGGGATAACGTATATGCTCGAATAAGAAGTTTACCACCATATTTCATAGCTAGTGACTTAGCTAGACATAGACTAAATATAAAGCCTATCTTAGGTATGTTAGAAACTACAGCAACTTGAGCTCCCTTCCTTATACCGCCTCCCAATAGATTATTTATCCTGTCATTATCAAACGTATAAAGTTCCTCACTTAATGGTGGAATTTCCTCTATACGTATTGGCACGTGGAGTCTTATTACTTCGTTGGGTGTTATATCAAATATTAATGACTCTTGAGGAACTATATCTACACCTCTAAATTTAGTTATTTTTAGTTTTCTAATCATAAAGTCGTGATATTCTACTACATCTAAGTGGATTATACCATCAATCAATGATAGGTCTATTAAACTAGTTAGTTCGTTCGGACTCTTACAATTAGCTATTAGTAATGTTATAGAGTCTCTGCTCTTAGCTAAGTTAGCTAGTAGAGTCCTTATTGACTCCTTAACAGTCCTCTCATCTCCCAGCATCTTTAATGATGTAAGAGAATCAATAGTAATTCTTGAATGTTCAAACTTGCTCAATATATTACTGATTCTATTTACTGCTTCATCAACGCTACGGTACTCAAGCATCTCTTCATAATGTATTAACCCTCTTCTTTCAAGATCATGAAAATTCATACCCAACTTCATCATATAATCGTAGAATTTCTCCTTACTCTCATTAAAGCTTATATAGATACCTTTTTCTCTATATCTTAATGCGCCTTCATATAAGAACTTAGCTCCAAATATAGTCTTACCACTTCCTGACTCTCCTGTTACAAGTATTATTGACCCCCCCGGTACGCCTCCACCTAAAATGCTGTCTAATTCATTAATCCCTAGAAGCCTCTTTTCATGTGTGCTCATACTATCATTACTCACTCTCAGATTTTATTTCTTAAATATTTCTGAATTTAGTTTTCTAAAAATAATTGTAGTTAAAAATTCTTTAATTAGTTATCTTGTGATTACTTCGATTCCTTCTTTTCTACACTAATACTTAGTGGTGTAGTACTTGATAATGTATCACTTACAGGGCAGTGTTTTTCAACGAATTTAAAGAATTTTCTTAACTCATCAATACTGTTAGGTGAGTTAACGATGATCTTAGCCTCTATCTTATGCATACCAGCCTTTACATCTTTGCCTTCAAATCCTGCAGTATCGTACTCTGCCTCAACGATGACTTTAAGTGACTTTATATCTATATTGAAGTTCTTGGCATGATGTCTGGCAACTATGCCTATGCATCCGATTAATGAAGCAAGCATAAGATCTACGGGGGTAGGACCTAAGTTCTTACCAAGTGGTGATGGTAGATCCATAATGATTTTATGACCCTTAGCTTTAGCTTCAACAACATATCCTTCGCGGAGTTCACCTTCAACTCTAGCGCGTTTAAGCATTTTTCAGACCCACATAAATATCATGATTAAGTATAAATATTTACATACATTATAAACTACTTCCCAGTGATATCGTAATAGGTCAATACTTATGCTATAAATTAGCAATACTGCTATAAATTTCTTTAATTATTTTCCTTCTCTGCTTATTAACAGTGTCCATTATTTGATTTCTCAAGTTATTACCTTTACTATCTATTGTTACGATTAAAGGTCCTAATTCTTTAACTTTTAAGACCCATAATGCTTCAGGTATCCCCAATTCTAGCCAATAAACACCTAATACCTCCTCAATGTTAAATGACGTTATTGCTCCACATCCACCCGGATATAATGTGACAATGGCTTTGAAATCTCTACAAGCTTTTGCAGTCCTATTCCCCATAAACCCCTTACCAATTATTAACTTAACTCCGGTCCTCTCTATAAATTCGTATTCGTAAGGCTCCATTCTATAGCTTGTTGTGGGACCTATTGATACGATAAACCACTTATTATCATGTCTCTTAACGATAGGACCAGCATGAAATATTGCAAGACCATTAAGATCTATAGGGCAATTCCTACCCTCCTTAACTACTAATCTATGTACTAAATCCCTAGCTGTCACAACTACCCCATCTAAGAACAATATGTCACCAATAGCTATGTTGACAATATCTTCATCATTTATAGGAGTCCTTAATTTATGTACCTTCAAGCCAAACACCGTGCGAACTTACATACGCTCTACCTTCAGGATACAAAGTAAGTATACCTCTCCTAAGAGCCCAACAACTCAACGATAGAGCTATAGCATACGTTGCTGGATGTCTGTAAGAATATTCTATATGTACGTCGAGCACGAAAGTCTTACCGAAAAGACCTTGAGGTCCTATGCCTATGCCATTTAATTTACTAAGCAATAGGGTCTCAAGTTTAGCTACTTTAGGGTTCGGATTTCTGGCACCTACTGGTTTTAATAATGCTCTTTTAGAGAGTGTAGCTGCTATTTCCAGTGTTGCACCAATACCTATACCAATAATGAGTGGAGGGCACGCATTGATACCGTAGGTAGGAACTATATCAAACACTAACTTAACTAGCTCATTAAGTCCATCGGTTGGTCTTACCACTAACGCTCTTGCAGGTAAGCTGCTACCACCACCAGCTACATAAAGAGTTACTTCAGTAATATCGCTATCATCGGCTATATCCCATTCAATCCAAGGTATGTATTTACCAGTATTATCACCAGTATTGACATTTGTGAATGGATCAATAGAGTTAGGTCTCAATAAACCTTCTTTGGTCAATTCTTTAACAGCTTTAACAATAACTTTCTTTAAAACATTAAGGTACGGGGCTTTACTGCCAGCTTTAATGAAGAACATTAAAGTTCCTGTGTCTTGACAAAGAGGTTTTTGAGTTCTTGAAGCAAGATATACATTCTTAAGCATATAATTGCATACGTGCTTGGTAATTCCTTCTTCACTTTCACATACACTCCTTAAGGCATTCACTACATCATTAGGTAGAGAAGTTACAACTACTTTTATGAATTCCTTCATAATGTTTAGTAAATTAATAAACGTCACCTCCTAATAAAATCAGTTAATGACTTCTGCCTCTTTTTACTCTCTTCATATATTTTATCAGCCGCCTTAAGCTTAATTATTATATCCTTAGGGGGTTGGGGTTCTTTACCCTCGATTATGTTTACGAGGAAAGTATCCCTTATAGGTTCATAGACTAATTTATAAAACCTCCTAGGATCTCTTAAGACCCATTCAGGGTATTGCTTCACATAGTTAACCGCTATTTCCCATAACTTATTATCGTCGATAAATCTTCTTAGCTTTGCTATCACCTGGTAATCGAAATCCTCGGGTTGCTGTTCCTTATCGCCTATTTTGTAATAACCCTTAGTACTCACCTGAATGCATTCGCCAAGTACCTCCTTAAAACCTTCAGGACATTTTGTCTTCTTAACCTCATCCTTAATGCCTCTTCTCAATAACTCCTCAATTTTTATTCTATACCATCCCTCCCTTGCTGGTCCATAATACTTCGCCCAAGCATAAAAAATTGCTCTATTAATCCCGAACGATTTAGCTTTCTCTAGGTCACCTAGTAAAACGTAATACCTAGCAGCTTGCAGTAATGCCATAACCTGAAATCTACCTATACCGTAAGCTCTTAACTTATCCTTACTCAAACTCTCTACCAGGCTATTCCTTACTTACAACTACCTAAAGCACTGCTGATTCAATAACCTTAAATTGATGACTACTATACGTGCATTCACCATTAAGCTACAACATCTAAAGTTTAAATACTCTGTGAAGTAAGGTTGGTAGGTACGAGGTGGCTAAGACCGTGAGTACTCAGGGATTCAGACATATAGTTAGGATAGCAGGTGTGGATATAGAGGGGGACCTACTCCTACCTTACGGTCTAGCTAAGATTAAGGGTATAGGATACAACTTTGCTTTAGCATTAATTAGGGTTTTAGGTTATGATCCAAGATTACGTGTAGGATTTCTTACAGATGAGGATGTAAAGAGAATTGAGGATGCTATTAATAACCCATCAAAATACGGTATACCATCATGGTATTTTAATAGAAGAAAGGACTATGTAACAGGTGAAGATAAGCATTTGATAGGTGCTGACTTAATATTTGCAGCAAGACAAGATATTGAACGTGAAATTAAGATTAAGTCATGGAGAGGTATAAGACACGCCCTAGGACTTAAGGTTAGGGGTCAGAGAACTCACACAACTGGTAGAATTGGACCTACAGTGGGTGTTAGTAAGAGGAGGTGATAGTTGTGGGCGATCCTAAGAAACCTAGAAAGAAGTGGGAACGTCCAGGACATCCATGGATTAAACAAAGACTCATCGAAGAAATGGAACTCGTAGGTACTTATGGCCTCAGAAATAAGAGGGAGTTATGGAAGGCTCAAACATTACTTAGGAAGATTAGACAGAGAGCAAAAGCACTATTATCATTACCACCTGAAGTAAGAAAAGTGAGGGAGAAGGAGCTAATTAGGAAGTTATATAAAATGGGCTTATTAGAGAGTGAAAATGCAACATTAGATGAGGTATTAGGACTAAATGTGTCCTCAATACTGGAGCGTAGATTACAGACTATTGTTTATAGGAAGGGTTTAGCCAAGACAATACATCAAGCTAGGCAACTAATAGTTCATGGACACATAGCTATAGGTGGTAGAAGAGTTAGATCTCCAGGTTACTTAGTATCCAGGGATGAGGAGGATCTAATAGATTATGCACCAACATCTCCATTTAGGGATGAACGTAAGAGAGCTTTATTATTTGGTGTACAACAGGTACAACTACAGCAACAGAGCTCATCAGGAGGTGGTAAGTAATGGCGTATACTGCTCGAGAGCTTAAGTGGGGTGTGGCTCATATCTTCTCCTCATTTAACAACACAATAGTTCATATAACAGACCTAAGTGGTGCTGAAACTGTATCTAGATGGTCCGGAGGTATGGTTGTTAGGGCTGACAGAGAGAAACCATCACCTTATGTAGCTATGATGATAGCTTATAGAGCTGCTCAGGAAGCCATGGAGAAGGGGATTATGGCTATACATATAAAGGTTAGGGGTCCTGGGGGTCATGGACCCAAGATTCCTGGTCCAGGTGCTCAAGCAGCTATCAGAGCATTAGCAAGGGCAGGTTTCATTATAGGTAGGATAGAGGATGTGACGCCAATACCTCATGATACAACAAGACGTCCTGGAGGCAGACGTGGTAGGAGAGTGTAATCAGGGTGGAACGGAGTGTCTAGTAAGGGAGGTAATGTTGAAGTTAATGTAATTGAGAGGGATGATAAACACGTTAAGCTGCTATTAAAGAATGTGCCATTAGCCGTAGTTAATGCTATACGTAGAGCAGCTCTTGAGGAAGTACCTACTATGGCTATAGATTATGTGATATTTAGAACTAATACTACGGTTTTGCATGACGAAGTAATAGCGCACCGTTTAGCAATGATACCGCTGAACTCTGAAGAGGCGCTAAGAAAGTATAGAGCACCCGAAGAGTGTTCTGATGGTGAGGAAGCACTTTATAAGGAGGGATGTTACGCGACATTATACCTGGAAGCTGAAACCGGGGATAATGAAGTAAAGACTATATATTCCAAAGATTTAAAGCCTATTGACGACCCATACGTAAAGCCTGTCTATGATAATATTCCAATAATAGTTATGGGGCCTAACCAGAGAATTGCCTTAGAAGCTAAGGCAAGACTTGGTAGAGGAAAAGAGCATATTAAATGGTCACCAGCAACGATATCGGTATCAACTTACGTACCTAAAATAATCATCGATAGGAAGAGATGCACAAATTGTGGTGAGTGTACTAAGGTATGTCCCAAGGGAGCTTTAAAAATTGAGAAAGGTAAATTGATAGCTAACGAGAAGCTATGTATACTTTGTAGACAATGCATTAAGGTATGTCCTTATGATGCGTTATCTCTTGAGTGGTACAATGACATGTATTACTTAGTAATAGAGTCTTCAGGCGCTCTAAAGCCTGAAACAATAGTTGTTGAGTCAGTGAAAGAGGTGATCAAGAAAATAGATGAACTCTTAAGCAAACTTGAGGAGTTAAGAAAGAGTAGGAGGTGAAATTCATGAGAAGAACAGGACCAACAAACATAGTTATTAGGAAATTGATAAGAGAGTTAAGAAAATACGCAAATAAGTATAAAGCACCCATATGGGATTATGTTGCTGAGTTACTTGAGAGACCTAGTAGAAGGAGAGTTGTCGTAAATGTTAGTAAGATAAATAGGTACGCCAAAGATAATGAAGTAGTTGTCGTACCTGGTAAAGTATTAGGTGCAGGAGTGCTAACAAAGAAGGTAACTGTAGCTGCCATAGCTTTCTCTGAATCAGCGTTAAGGAAGATAGTCAATGCTGGTGGTAGGGTATTATTTATAGGTGACTTAATTAAGGAGAATCCCAGAGGTAGTGGGGTGAGGATAATAATATGAGCTCTAAAAGTAAACCTGCTTTAGATAGGGTAATAGTGATTGATGCTGAGGGTGCTATACTTGGTAGGTTAGCTAGCTACGTAGCTAAGCTGCTTCAGGAAGGATTTAAGGTGCATGTAGTTAATGCAGAAAAGGCTGTGCTTAGTGGTGACCCACTAATGGTTATTAAGTCTTACCAGATATGGCTAAAAATAAGAACCTTAAAGAACCCCCAAAAACATGCTCCGAGACGTCCACGATCACCTGAAATGATAATTAAGAAAGCAGTTAAAGGCATGTTACCTAAGGATAATTGGAAAGGATTTATAGCATTAAGAAATCTTAAAGTTCATGTTGGAATCCCTAAGGAGTTAGCAAATAAGGAAAGAATTAAGATAGCTGATGCTGATGTATCAAGACTTGCTAGAAAATTCATTACTGTAGCTGAGGTAGCTAAAGCTATGGGGTGGAAAGGGTATGAGTACCTCTCAAAGTAAAATTATTATTGCTACAGGTAAGAGAAAAACAGCCATAGCTAGAGCAGTAATTAGGCCTGGCAAAGGTAGGGTATGGATTAACGGAATACCGCTGGAGATATATCCCATAGAGATGGCTAGGTTAAAGATGATGGAACCGCTATTACTTGCTGGAGAGAAGATATGGAAATCCGTAGATATTAAGATTAACGTGAAGGGTGGTGGAGTGATGGCTCAAGCAGATGCTGTAAGAACAGCTATAGCTCGAGGACTGGTAGCTTACACCGGTAGTGAATTACTGAAAAAGATATACAAAGAGTACAGTAGGCCAATGCTAGCGGGAGATCCCAGACAAACTGAGCCTGAGAAGTGGATGAGGTATAGTGCTAGGAGATGGAGGCAAAAGTCCTATAGGTGACTCGCAATGGTAGTCTTTCCCGTGAGATGTTTCACATGTGGTGCAGTAATAGGTGATAAGTGGGAGGTATTTATTGAGAGAGTAAAGAAGGGTGAAGACCCAGGGAAAGTTCTCGACTCCTTAGGCATTAAAAGGTACTGTTGCAGAAGGATGTTTATATCGCATGTTAATTTAATTGAGGAAATGATTTACTACTCTAGGAAGGTGTGATCATGTCATCAGGATCTAGTGAGAAAGCCTCAATAGAGCTTCTAGTCCCCTTGAACGTATATTTAGAGGCTGGTGTACATATAGGAACCTACATATGCACTAAACATATGAAGAAGTTTGTTTACAGGCAAAGACCTGACGGCCCATACATACTTGATGTCAGGAAAGTTGATGAGAGAATAAGGATTGCCGCTAAATTTATAGCGCGTTTCAAACCTGAGTCAGTACTTGCAGTATCGGCTAGACAGTACGGCTTTACACCAGTAAAGAAGTTTGCTGAATATACTGGTGCTAAATATATTATTGGTAGGTTCATACCGGGTACATTAACAAATCCGTGGCTTGACACTTATGTGGAACCTGATGTATTAATAGTTACTGATCCTAGAGTTGATCAGCAAGCTATAAATGAAGCATCAAGAATAGGCATACCTGTAGTAGCTATTGCTAGTACTGATGCTAAGTTAAGTCATGTTGACATAGTAATTCCGGGAAATAACAAAGGTAGGAGATCCTTAGCAGTCATTTACTGGTTATTGACCAGGCAAGTACTTAGGGAGAGAGGTGTTATACCACCTGATGGTGAGCTTCAGGAAGGTCCAGATGCGTTCGAGACAAAGTTAACTCAAAGGACTTAATACATATAGACTCCTCACAATTTGTTATGAAGTAACAGTGATGAGTAGTGATTCCAGACAAGGGAGTTAAGATAACATCTGTTCTACTACCTCATAGTAAATGTCCTGAATGCTTGAATGTATGGGATAAAGCACTTACAATCTTAAAGGGTAGCAATGTTCGTAATTTCATAGTTTTAGTTACAGGCAAGAGTAATATAGATGGGATCTTTCTATACTTACCTAAACTCAACACTCTAAATGAGTGCATAGGTAATAGATTAAGAGGTCTTTATCCTTTAATACGTAAGGTGAATTATGATGTTGTAGCTAAAGATGAAGTGTTAAGGGATTTACTATCTAAGCTTATGAAATTACTTGATTGTAGATTAATAATTACGATAATTATAAGCTTAAGATCAAGAGAAGTGTGTAAGGGGATAGCAAACGCTATAAATTCATTAGTTTCACTCCTTCATGAAGACTTTACCATTATTACATTAGCAAACCTGGGTATTTCATTAAGTGAAGAGGATGCACATAACATGCTTAACGAAATCATTGACAATATAAAGAAACTTGATATAATTGAAGAATTCGAGTTCAATCCATATATAGATGTACCATCATTATTGACCCTACTTTTATACTTAAGGTTAGTAAAGAGTTACCACATAGATATTGAAGTATTAAGTAAGGGATCTTCTAAGTTATGTATAAATAGCACATGTATATACTTAAATTATGCTGGACTCATCTTTACTTAGAAACCACTTAAATAGGGATTAAGGTTAATATTGATATTTTAATGTTGTAAAATCTTGTTATGGGTTGGAGATAGTTGTGGCTAGAATAGTTAATGAATACATACCCTTACTCCACATACCTATACCGAAAAGGCATAACCCTTTAGTTATAGTACCTACAAGGAATGTTGTTGAAGTATCAATTGAGAGAGGTAATGAGGATCTCATTATAGAAGGTGAAATACCTGATGAAGTATTCAACCCCATAGTCATATTCACTCAACTACTAATGAAGAAATTAAGGTGTGAAAGAAAATTTAAGGGTTTCAAAATAAGATTTAAGGGAGGTTATACAAACACACTCTATCTATATGCATTGCTAACTAACCTTATCGTTGAACAGTTAATAGGAAGTATAGATAGCGAAATTATTAGAAGCTTATACCATATCGATAGAGAAATAGGATTTGAGGACTCAATTCATGCGTTAAGACTTGCATTAATAATTAAAAAACCTTTCATATGGAGACTAGGTGAGGACGCTATAAGTCTAGACAAAATGATATACGTTGAAGTGATTTCAAGAAAGCTCCATACTGATATGAGATTAATACATGAAATTCCTTTAATTGACCTAATCACTCATGTAGCAGGTTTAAGCATAATTGAAGGTTTTAAGCGTATTAGTGAAGGACGAAGCTTACGGGGTGTCTTAAGGGTGATGAACTCACTATGGCATATACTCTATGGAGTACGCGTGGATGAGGACATGGAGATGAGTGAGGGAGATTACAAAGTTTTTGTGAAAGAAATTAATGGATGTAGCTTGATAACGTTTAGGATAGTAAGCGGTGATAATATATGAAAATAGTGAAGATTGGTGGCTCAGCTATTTCGGATAAAGGGAAGCCATTCTCTATAAAGTTTAATGTACTATCTACAATCATTGACGATATAGCTGAATACGTTAAAAGCGTATCGACTAATTTGGTAATAATCCATGGAGGTGGGAGCTTTGGTCATCCCATAGTATACGAATGTGTTAAAAGTACGGGTATAGATTCAAGGTGTTTCTCAATTACCTCTGAAGCAATGATTTCACTCAACCTGATAATTATATCAGAATTACTAAGCAGAGGTGTTAATGCTGTCTCGATACCGCCGCATACTATATGTAAAGCAATTAATGACGAATTTAAATGTGACATGAGTATAGTTAAGGATTACTTAAGTAGGGGTATCATACCCGTTCTCTATGGTGACGTAGTATTAAGTGAATCTAATCTCGGATTTAAAGTAATATCAGGTGATGTGATTTCATGGATTTTAACGAAGGAACTGAATGCTTCAACGCTAATATTTGTGACGGATGTAGAAGGACTATATACGAAGGATCCTAAGAAATACCCTGATGCCTCACTTATAAGTAGATTAAGTAAAAATGAACTTACTAACATAACACTAAGTACCAGCGATAATGTTGATGTAACGGGAGGTATGTTAAGTAAATTACTTTTAGGTATTAAATTAAATGTAAGCAACGTTAAGGTAATAATAATGAATGCTGATAGAAAGGGAAAGCTATTTAATGCTTTGACTGGTCATGAGATTAGAGGAACAATAGTATGGTACTAGGGAAGAACTTTCAAAGAAAACTTGAACATATAGATATAGTGCTTAAGGAAGATGTTGAAGGGCCTTTAACGACATTTTTCGAGTACGTATTCATACCTCACTATGCATCCTCGGAAATTTATGTTGACGACGTTAATTTACGTATGAAGTTTTTAGGTAAGATTATTGAAGCCCCCATAATTATTTCAGGTATGACAGGTGGTGCACCGGGTACAGAAAGAATTAATGAGTTACTAGCTTCAATTGCTGAAGAATTAAGGATAGCGATAGGTGTCGGTAGTGAAAGAGCAGCTATCGAAGATAGCTCACTTGAATATACATTTAGAGTAGTTAGGAAGGTGGCAAAGACCATACCAGTAATAGCTAATATAGGTGCGGCTGAGTTTGTGAGGTATGATGTAAGAAGTATAGAAAGAGCTATTGAGATTGTTGAGGCAGACGCATTAGCTATTCACTTAAACCTTCCACAGGAATACACGCAACCAGAAGGTAAAGCCTCCTTTAAGGGATTCAAAGAGAAGTTAGTAATGGTTAAGGATTACCTTTCAGTTCCAATAATAATCAAGGAGGTTGGTTTTGGTCTCTCATATGAAGTAGCTAAGGAGCTTAACGCACTAGGTATAGAGTATTTCGATGTAGCGGGAGCAGGAGGCACTAATTGGGTTAAGGTTGAAAGTTTTAGAGCCATGAGGAGAGGCGATAATGTAAAGGTAATGATTGCGCAGAACATTCTTGAATGGGGAATACCAACAGCTGCATCAATAATTGAAGTTAGAAATGCTGCACCTAGCGCATTCATAATAGGTAGTGGTGGAATTAGGTCAGCATATGATGCTATTAAAGCATTAAGGATAGGTGCTGATATGATTGGAATCGCTAGGCCTGTTTTAAGAATGTTAATTGAAGGTAAGTTGAAGGATTACATGAGAGCTTTCATTCTCTCAATGAAGGCATTAATAGCTATGACTAACTCTAGAAGTATTAGTGAATTAAGATTAAAACCTGTAATAGTAACAGGCTTACTTAAGGAGTGGATTGAAGGTAGGAGATTAAGGATTTAGAGATGAACTTGATTACCTCACGGTTTAAGTGGAAAAGAACTTTATCTATGTAGTCCAGATAGTAGTTGTGGGTATGATAATATGGAGTTTAATGACCTCTTAAACTATGCCAGAAATGTGGCAAGACGCGTCAATGAGGTAATATTTGAAATTGTTAAAGGTGAACCTAAGATACTTTATGATGCAGCTCTTCACTTAATCAAGGCTGGAGGTAAGAGGTTAAGACCTTTACTATTGGTACTCTCTGGTAAACTCTACGGTCTAAGTGAGGATATAGGCATTAAAGCTGGTGCCTCTGTTGAAATACTTCACAACTTCACATTAATTCACGATGACATAATGGACCATGATACAACACGTAGAGGTGTACCTACAGTTCACGTTCTTTGGGGAGAGGATATGGCTATACTAGCAGGTGATTTACTCTTCTCTCTCTCATATAAGGCATTAACTAATCTAATGAACTACAGTATTAGTCCTGAGAGATTGGTTAAAGCTATAGACGTATTGACTTGGGCATCAAAGACTGTAGCTGAAGGCCAGGCATTAGATATGGAGTTATCTAGGAAGGATAATGCGACATTAGAAGATTACATAAATATGGTCTACAGAAAGACAGCTGCATTATTTGAGGCAAGTTCAGCTATAGGTGCTATATTAGCTGGAGCACCTAATGAGGAGGTACGTAAGATTAGGGAATATGCATCATGTATAGGTATAGCATTCCAAATACGTGATGATGAGTTAGGTCTTGTCGCTGATGAAAAGAAATTAGGTAAGCCTAAATACAGTGATTTAAGAGAAGGTAAGAGAACTATATTAGTTATTCATGCACTTAATAACTTAAGCGAAGACAAAAAGAATAAGTTATTGTCGATACTAGGTAGGAGAGATGCTTCAAGAAATGAATTAGAGTACGCTGCTAAACTGATAATGGACTCAGGTGCTTTAGAGTTCAGCAACAAGTTAGCTCAGGAATATCTTGAAAAGGGCATTAAAGCCCTCGATTCCACCAACTATAAAGACCATAAGGCCAAGGAACTACTGTTAAAGCTTGCATACTTCTTTGCGAGGAGGCAATATTAATGAAAGGAAAAGCAACAAAGAAAGTACTTGATGAATTAAAAAGATTACAGCATGCATATAAGCCAACAAAGTGCTACTTAATATCCGATGAATCTAAGGAGGAAGTAAATTGTGTTGAACTTGCTAATAAGCTCTATCATAAAGTATTAAATAAGGACTTCTTGATATGTAATGAGCGTCTAAGTAGATGCTACCGTATTAGTAAAGATTCTAAGCTAGAATGTATTGAGGTTATGGGACATGATGTCTATATGTTGAAGGATGAATTAGAGGATGTAGATGTTAATGAAAGAATAAGCTATATCGTAACAAATAAAGGTGAAGTAAGAAGTATTAGATCTCCATATAAGGGTAAAATACTGCTCATACATGAAGTCCTTGGTGAGAAATATAGTCATTATAGGATATTCATAGAGGTGAAAGATCGTGAGCAATGAGGAACTAAGTAAGGAGTTAAAAGATGAAATATATGGATTAGCGTTAAAGAATGCTGTAGAACATGGTGGTAAAGCCTTACCAGGCCCTGTAATTAGTAAGTTCTTTGGTAGACATCCTGAATTAAGATCTAAAGCTAAGCTAATAGTTCAGGTAGTAAGAAATATTGTGAGTGAAGTAAATAAGCTAAGTCTTGATGATCAAATCAAGCTGTTAAAGGAAAAGTTCCCTGAGTTAATGGAAGAGAAATTACCTAAAGAGGAGAGAAGAGGATTACCACCTTTACCTAATGTGAGCAAGTATAAGGTCATAGTTACAAGGTTTGCACCAAACCCTGACTTTCTAATACACCTTGGCAACGCTAGACCAGCAATTCTTAGTCATGAGTACGCACGCATGTACAAAGGTAAGATGATATTAAGATTTGAGGATACTGATCCAAAGAATAAAGCACCATTACCTGAAGCATATGAGATGATTAAAGAGGATTTAGCATGGTTAGGAATTAAATGGGATGAAGAATACATTCAATCACTTAGATTAAATCTATTCTATGATATCGCTAAAGAAATAATTAAGCGAGGTGGTGCTTACGTTGATTTATGTACTCAGAATGAATTTAGGAAGTATAAGTTAGAGAGGAAACCATGTCCTCACAGGAATCAAGACATAAATAAGAACTTGGAGTTGTTTGATAAAATGATTGAGGGATACTTTAGTGAAGGTGAGGCAGTTCTTAGGATTAAGACTGATATAAACTATCCCGATCCCTCCGTAGTAGATTGGGTTGCATTTAGAATAATTGACACGGATAAGCACCCACATCCAATAGTTGGGAGTAAGTACATAGTATGGCCTACATACAATTTTGCGGCAGCAGTTGATGACCACTTAATGGGTGTAACACACATACTTAGAGGTAAGGAACATGCAGTTAATACGGTAAAGCAGAAGTTCCTATATGAGCACCTAGGTTGGGAGTATCCTGAAGTCGTTAATCTAGGCAGACTAAAGCTTGAAGGATTCATATTAAGTAAGTCTAAGATTAAGGAATTACTAAGTAAGTATAGTAGTAAGTTTAAGGGGCCTGATGACCCTCGATTTGGTACAATAGCATCACTAAGGAGTAGAGGTATAGAGCCCGAAGCCATTAGGCAATTAATTATGGAGATAGGGGTCAAGGAAGTAGATGCTAGTATTAGCTGGGATAATCTTTCAGCCATAAATAGGAAGATAATAGACCCTAAAGTTAAGAGAGTTATGGTGATTAGAGAACCTGTCAAACTCATAGTAGAGAATTATAGAGGACCGGATGAATTATCTTTACCGTATCATCCTGATAATAAAGTTCTAGGTTATAGGGAGATAAAAATTAACAAGGTGGGCGCACGTGCCGAATTCTATATAGAGAAAGAAGATATTAAGCACTTACGTGAAAGGGGTGGTGTTAGACTTATGGAATGCTGTAACGTAAGATTACTCTCGATAAATGAAGCTAAAAATGAAGTTAAAGCTGAATATATAGGTAAAGACTTAACTCAAGCTAAGGATTTAAGATTTAAGATAATTCATTGGCTACCCACATCAGAATACGTTAACGTTAACATAATAGTACCTGAAGGCTTAAAATTAAAACGTGTTAAAGCACTAGGTGAGATAAGCCTAAGAAATAGCGTAATAGGTGAGAGATATCAATTTATTAGGTATGGCTTCTTTAAAGTAGAGAGAGTGCGTGAGAGAGATATTGTCGCCTTATTCATTCATGAATAATTTAGATTTAAGCTTATAAAGTGTAAGTCCGATTTTTAGCGGGCGACGACGGAGGTGGATGAGAATGAGCAAACCTCCATATGTTAGGTTTGAAGTCCCACCTGAAATAGCTGAGAAGGCATATGAAGCCTTAAGAAAGGCTAGAGAGACTGGCGGAAAGATTAAGAAGGGAACCAATGAGACCACAAAAGCAGTTGAAAGAGGTCTGGCTAAGTTAGTGCTGATAGCCGAAGATGTAGATCCACCAGAGGTCGTTATGCACCTACCGCTTCTATGTGAGGAGAAGAAAGTACCGTATCTTTACGTACCTAGTAAGAAGAGATTGGGCGAAGCGGCAGGTATAGAAGTTGCAGCAGCCAGTGCAGCAATACTTGACCCTGGTGGTGCTAAGGATCTACTCGAGGAATTAATTAGGGCTTATCAAGAACTTAAATCTAAGGCAGGTAAGTGAGGTATCAGCTAACTTACTAGCTTTTTTACCTCCTAGCTGTAAGCTTTCTAGCTTCTCTTTCAGTTTCCCTTAGAATAACTATATCACCTATTCTTACTGGTCCCTTAATATTACGTGTTATTATCCTACCTTTATCTCTACCTTCAAGAACTCTAACTCTGACTTGTGTTATCTCACCAGTGACCCCTGTTCTACCAACTATTTGAATAACTTCAGCAGGGAATCCGAATTCCTCGATAATATTTACCGGTTTGTCACTTACATCTACCTTCCTCTCCTTCTCCTCACTCACTAATGCACACCGATGTAGTATGTAGTATTTGGGATTTATAAGGATTGTTAAAACTTTTAAGTGTCTTCCACTCAAAATCTGTGGTGTGAATTTAATGCCAAGGATAAGGAAATGCTCTTTCTGCGGTGCGGACATACCGCCGGGTACTGGCATGATGTACGTTAAAAATGATGGTACAATACTCTGGTTCTGCTCTAGTAAATGCTTTAAGAGTTTTAAAATGGGTAGGGATCCTAAGAGATTACCCTGGACTACATACTATCTTGGGAAAGGTAGGAGGTCGAAGACGTAGTGGAGCAGATAACATTATTAATAATAAAACCTGATGGTGTACGAAGAGGTTTAATAGGTGAGGTAATAAGGAGGATAGAAGCCAAGGGATTAAAGATTCTCAACATTAGAATGGTGAAATTGAAAAGAGCTTGTGCTGAGAAGCTATATGATATTCATAGAGGTAAGGACTTCTTTAAGCCTTTGATAGAATTTATGACTTCAGGTCCCATAGTTGCGATGATAATTAAAGGTGATGAAGCTGTAGATGTTGTTAGAACATTAATAGGGCCTACTGATGGTAGAAAAGCACCGCCAGGAACCATTAGGGGTGATTTTTCATTATCAGTGAGAGAAAACATAGTCCATGCAGCAGATAGTGAGGAGAGAGCCAAGTACGAGATATCAATAGTGTTTGATCCTGAATGTGATGAAGGTAGGTTAATGTATGAATGACATAGTTAGTTATAGTTACTAACCTTTCATTTCGGCCTCAAGCTTCCTAAGTTTCATTAATATTGAAAGTCCGAAACTCCTAGAGCTTCTCTGCTTTATCTTAATTATTTCCTTTAAGCATTCAACCATATCGGTGGTTAGTTGATCCTTAAACTTACTTATTACTTTTTCCATGTCGTTCTCTGATGGGTCCGTATACAGAATATCACCTTCATCGAAATGTCTTCCAACAAGGACATTACCTTTAATTGATATCGCAACTTCGGAACCTTTCTTTGCCTCAGGTAATTGCCTACCCTTACTTTGAATCTGAAGTATATTTCCTAATTTCTTTCCATCATCCCTCATTAGGGGATAGCCGGGTCTTATAACGCCAGCTAAGACTTCCACTCCAACAATAGCTGGATTGCTTCTCCTAAATATGAAGCCAGGTAATACTCTTATCTTAGCTGGAAATACCGTCCTTAACATTTCATAGTACATTTCTTTCTCCTTCTCCTTCTTCACCCATTCTTCGTAGCTCTCAATTAGTCTATAGATTATGTTATCATAGAATATCTTAACTCCTTCCTTTCTAGCGAGTTCCTCGGCATCAGGAAGGGATTTAACATTAAACAATAGTATGACCCCTAAGTATCTATTCGATTTAGAAACTATCGATGCTTCGATTACTTCACGCTTAGTTAGTGGTCCAACATCAGCTAACCTAACAGGATAGCCTTTCTTCTCAAGTGTTGATACTAATGCTTCTAAAGTACCTAAAGTATCAGCTTTAACAACTAATCCATCTATGTCTCTCTTAAACCTTAACTGAGTCAATTCCTCAGCAACCTTCCTTGCATACTCGTCAGGACTTAAACCTTCAGGTACAACATATAGTGGAGCACCAGCAATTGCCTCATCAAGTCCTGGTGCAGATATTCTTACTCCAGCAGCTGCCACTACTTCATCCACATTTCTAAATCCGGTAGTAGCAACTCTCATTTCCTCTAATGGTCTAGGCATGAGTAGTGACCTGACCTTAGTGATTATTGGTCCGTTAATACCTCCAACAACTATTAAATCACCCTTCTTAATTACGCCATCATATATGACTACGTCAATACATGTACCTAAGCCCTGAATTTCCTTAACTTCTAAAATGACACCTTTAGCGGGGCCTTCAGTAAACATTATTCTCTTAGTAAGGTATTTCTGAACTAAACCTGCAAGTACGGCTAGTAATTCAGGTATCCCTTCACCGGTCTTTGCTGAGATGGGCACTATTGCTATGGCTTTAGTGAAATCCCTAATACGATCAAATCTCTCAGCAGGTATTCCTAAATTACCAAGCTCACCTATCAGCATGTATAGTCTATGTTCAAGCTCCTCTATAGTCCTCATGTTCTGCTTCTTAATAGTGAATAAGAATGGCTCATCAGGATGAGGTCTCCAACCATAAATTCTATCGATTTTATTAGCGGCAACTAAAAATGGTACTTTCCTACTTAGCAATATCTCTATACTTTCAACAGTTTGTCTTTTAACACCCTCCATGATGTCCACAACAAGGATGGCAAAATCAGCAACACTACCGCCTCTCCTACGTAAATTACTAAATATTTCGTGTCCAGGAGTATCTATGAATAATAGACCAGGTATCTTGAGTTTTATCGGAAAGAGTGCTTTAAGAGGCTCAGTTATTTTCTTTATTACTGACAAAGGAACTAACGATGCTCCCACATGTTGAGTCATTTCACCAGGTTCCTTCTTAACTACTGCCGTACCCCTTATCTTATCAAGTAAAGTTGTCTTACCGTGGTCGACATGACCCAGCACTACAACTATGGGAGATCTCAGCTTCTCCTTACCCATACACATCCCCTACTACATCATACTAAGCCAATTAATTAGTGTAAGTGACTGGCATTACAAGCCTCATTGAGCTAATTCTTAAAATAGAGAAGATATAATACAGTTACATTGGTGATTAGTAAATACAGTAGAAGACAATTTAAGGTTATACCATTAAGCTATCACTGGGTATGAGTTTTGGTGTTTAAACACTCGTTTTACTCACTATCCGGTATTGTTGCTTCGGAACACCCCTTAGCTTCATTATTGGGATCACAGGTACTTGAAAAAGGTAATGCTGTTGATGCTGCTATTGTAACTAGTTTAACATTAGCTGTAACATTACCTCATCTCGGGGGTTTAGGTGGGAATTTCTTTGCCTTAATAATGGATCCTAACGGTAAAGTTCACTTCATTGATGGAAGTGGTTATGCTCCATCGAGATTAACACTAGGTTTACTGTACACCTTAGGTTGTAAATCAATGCCGCTACACGGACCTTTATCAATTAATGTACCGGGCATGATTGATGGTTTAAGAGTTATGTGGGAGAAGTGAGGTATATTAGAGTGGAGAGAATTAGTTAAGAAGGTAATTGAATCAGTTAGAAAGGGTATTATAGTAACCCATAGTCTTGCTATAAGTCTTAAAGAATTATATAATGAACTATCGCTAGACCCTGGATCTAAGAGTACATACTATAGTAATGGTATACCGTGTGAGGGTGATGTCGTGACATTCAAGGGATTAATTAATGCCTTAGAATTAATAAGTGATGACCCTAGAAATTTCTATGATGGAGAAATAGCTGAAAGTATTATTAAGTAATTAAGTATATTAAGGAGAGAGGTGGTGTTTTAGAGCTTAATGACCTGAAGGGCTATAAAGCAAGTATAGGTAAAGCAATCAACATTAAGTATAGGGGAAGAGTAATATATGAGATGCACATATGTAGTGTCGTTATGCCTTGCGTACTTGGTGTAATGCTTTTAGAGGAATATAATCTTAAAACATTAAGCCTTACCTCACCTAAACCTAAGAGGGTAAAGCTTTTACTCGATGTAGCGGAGATTGCGTATAAAGTTGGGGACCTGTACATAACAGATCTTAGGTATATGAGGGTTAACGTGGAATATTTGTTAAAGAAAGAATTTATAAGGAAGGTGAAACACAACACGAAGGATGTTAGTTCAAGAGGATTAGGATACCAGGTAAGTGGAGGAGATACAACGTTTTTTGCTATAGTTGATAGGGAGGGCTGGATCATAGCTGGAATTCAAAGTCTCTTTTACCCCCTTCGGTTCATATGTCACTGAACCAAAATCTAATATAACGCTAAATTCACGTGCATCATCTTTCAGTCTTGATAAAAAACACGTAAATAAACTTGAGCCATTGAAGAAAACATTACATACGTTATCCGCAATGATAATAGTTGATTATGGTAGAGTAATAGCTCTAGAGTTGTCTGGAGGTCACTTTAGACCATTACTTCATGCGCAATTGGTCACTAACATATTAGATTATGGATTAAATATTCAGGAAGCAATAGAATACCCTAGATTCGTATGGCATTTATGGTCTAAGAAAGTAGATTACAAAGAAGGATTAAATGTGGAAGGTATTAGTAATTATGAATTCTCGAAAAACATTATCCATCAAGATTAGGTGTTGCTGCGGCAGTTGAAGTTAAGGGTAAAGTAAAAGCCGGTTATGCAGACGTACGTGGTGATGGTGTAGCCATAGGGTTACCTTAAAAGAAGTCTACTTGATATCTAAGTACAGCTACAATACCTCCAAATGTCTTCTTTATCCATGCATACTCAGGTACTTTATCATCTATTACGTAGACATCAGCATTACTTCTCTTAGCTTTCTCTCTAAACTCCTCGATACGTGGATGATCATGAGTTATTATCAAATATTTAACAGCTCCTATATTTAATGCCTTTTCTATTGCCCTTTCGCCGTATAATGCTAAGCCATCGTCTTTAGCTAAGTGGTAATTAAACTCCTCAAATGCTTTACGTAGCCTAATGTATGCGTGATCCTTTATCATCTTCTCAGCTTTAAGTACTAACTCCTTAAGCCCAGGCTCGCCTTGATCACTTACATCAATGAGTGAGGGTAGTATTAATTTTTGTAATCTGTAATCAAGTAGTTTAGAATTAAAGAAGTCAACCTTAGTGAAGCCTGGACCACCAATAATTATGCCTCTCAATTTACCCTGCTCTAGTAATGGTATGAAGTAATTATTAGCCTTCTCAGCAACTCTCTTGAAGAACTCCTTAGTTAGCTCCTCAATTATTCTTTCGAAACGTCGTTGTGACCATCCACCCTTACTGTGCTTGCCTGGTACATACCCTTCTATTTCATCTAGTACTTGCAGTGTCGTACCCTTCAATAGACCTATAGTTGCTTCATCTCTTTCAATTATTATTAGACCATAAACATCCTTCTCTTCAATCATCTCTTCGAGGAATTCCGTATGGAACCACTTATCAGTCCTATAGAAGTAAACCTTTATGGGTTCAGGTGGTGAGAACACTAAGGCTATAAACTCTCCTGTCTCATCATTTTCGCCAGCAAATATTACGAGGCCATTATCAGGTACTTTAGGTATCTTAAGTAACCTATCAATTGCTGCTGAAAGTGCTGCTTGAACTTTGGATCTTGTTCTCTTCAATTTAATATTTTCAGTTATTGCTAGCTCCTGCCTTAACATGTTAACAACGTCAGCTATAGGTCTACCTGGTGGTATATAAAGGCTAAGCAATGTTGTTGCATGAGCTTTCCATTTCTTTAATTCCTTAATTATCCTTCTAAGCTCATCCTTGGATATTAAGTATGCATTATCCTTGCTAAATATTATTCACCCTCAACATTAAGACTTTACCGGGTTTTTAAGTGTGATAGCACTTCATTGGTTTCACGCCTTATAAATCATCCATTAGTCAGTAATGCTAACAGGGGTCGTGAATGAGAAAAAGATTAGTTATATATGTAGGCTACGATGAGGAGAGCGCCAGAATTCTTAGAAAGGTGATGAACTTTAAGAGCTTATTTGATGACATCACGGTAGTATACGTACCTGAAAGTAAGAAAGAAGTACTGAGCTTATTATCCATACCTTCAGTGGTTATAGAGGAGGTATAAGGTAGGTGATGACATATACCCTTAGCCCCTACCTGTAGTACCGAGTTTTAGTCCTAATTTCCTATAAGGACATTCACTCCAATATTGTGAGCATAGATTGACTTCATACCTAGTTAAGTACCTGTTGAGTACTTTACATGCTGTGACGTAGGTGTTTCCTTCATATTTCTCAATAATAAAGAACTCACATAAACATCGGGGAGGCTTATTTAGAGAGTGAATCAGTAATAAGGGCTTACCATACTTACCACTAAATTCCTTAGGCTCTTTACCTGTTGGCTCAACATAATACCTACACCTACCGTAAATCTCTCTACTACTAGAGCATATCGATGGTATAACAGGATCTCTGGAAGGCTCATTAAGTAATGGTGATGTACATACACCCTCCTTATACCAAGGACAGGGCAAATATTTCCCCAACAATTATCTACGTCCTGGGTAAACTTATAAGCTATTAATACAGTAACCCCCTGGGGGATTTGAGAGTGGGTAGGGAGAGTAACGACAACATAGATCCAACAAAAAGATTAGGTTTAGAAGTAGTTTACGAGGATTCTGAGGTCGTTGTCGTAAGAGCCCCAACAGAGGATCAATTGATTAATATTATAACAAGCTTATTGAGAGATAAACCTATGACGGTAAAAGAGCTACATTCAATACTTTCCGGTTTAGCAAGCGAGGATAAAATAAGGAAGGCATTAATAAGGTTAGTTAACGATGGTAGAGTCTACGTCTTAGAGGATGGAAGATTCACTGTCGTCGGTCTTTAGTCAAATTGTAGGTTAAGAACTTAGGAATAGTAATTGTCTCCTACTATTTTTAACTCCTCCTTAGTGGACAGTCTAATAAAATTTTTAATTAACAATACTTAAAATTAAGATTTAATAGCCTTAAAAATCTCATAATAATAGATGCAATAAGTATTAATTAAGTTAGGCATAATCATAGTTTGGGTGATAGGTATGAATTCGAGAATAAGTGAGGAGGAATTAAAGAAGGTCTTAGCGACGGCAGCTCCATCTGTAGAGAGGAAAGACCCTAAAAGAGCATGGGTTGAGAGAATGCTTCGTTCAGCTAAGATATATCATAAGATCTGCCCATACTTTGATAAGAAGACTGGAGGATGCTTTATAAAGCAATTAAAGACCCTTAGGAAAGCTAAGTGTGATAGGGATGGCAGATTTGAAGGTTGCTCGGTCTTCGTTCAATTTCTGGAGGAGGTATACGATAAGATTAAGGCACAAGGTGGAGTCTTACCCATGGACTTTAGAGATATACCAATGGTGTTTTAACTTCTGCATCTAAAAATAATTTTTGATATGATATGGAATCCTTAGTCACTAAATAGTTAGTTAAATACTTAAGCTTAATCAAGCATAAGCAATAAAGGAGGTAAACTAAAGAATGAATACCCAGATTAGAGATCCCTTTACTTACTTGAAAAATCTAGTAGCTGATGTTATACATTCATGTATTAGAGAATTGGATGTTAATGCCGCTAAAATATGCAGTAAGGATATAATTAGGACATTCATTGAAATACCTCCAAGGGAGGAGTTTGGTGATTTAGCCTTACCCATACCAAGAATATACAAAGTATGTAAGCTTAATGATGGAAGACTTATAGATTGCATAATTGAGAGGCTGTCAAGTTTAGATCTTATCAAGAGTTGTGAAAAGATTTCTGCATACATTAATATGAGAGTAGATGAGATAGCATATGGTAAGTTAGTATCATCCCTACTTAGACTCTTAGGGGATGATTACGGCTTTGTGAGAGTTAGTAAGCCTTTGAGGATAGTAGTGGAATTTGTTTCAGCAAATCCCATACATCCGTTACATATAGGTTCAGGTAGAAATGCAGCATTAGGTAACTTCATAGCTAACATACTTGAAGCTGTTGGTCACATGGTTGAGAGGAGGTACTACATAGATGATGTAGGTCTTCAAGTGGCTCATTTAGCTTACGGCTATAAATTATTAGGTAAGCCAAAACCACCTAAGAATATGAAGGTAGATCATTTCTTAGGGATAATATACTCAGCAACATCAATATTAGTGGAAATAAGGGATTTAAAGGAGAAAGCAGAAAAAGCAAAGGCTGAAGGTAACTATGAGGAATATTCTAAGATTATGGCAGAGATCTCTAGATTAATTACTGATTTACAGTCATTAAGAGATAAGGGAGATTACGTATCTAAGTTAATTGATAAACTTATAGATGAAGTAATGAAGAGGGATAATCCGAAAGCAGAAATTAATGAACTGATGAGAAAATATGAGCTAGGTGATGAGGATGTATCAAATCTCGTTAAGGAGGTTACATCGCTTGTGATGGAGGGTATAAAGGAGACGCTTAAACTGATTGAGGTAAAGATGGATGTCTGGGATTGGGAGAGCGACTTAATTAGAGAAGGCTTAGTTAAGAAAGTCTTAGATCAAGCATCAAGAAGTCCGTACTTCACCATACATAAAGGTGCGCCAGCACTAGATTTTAAGGAATTACTGAAAAGTGATGAGATAAAGGATAAGTTAAGAATACCTAGAGGACTTGAAATACCACCGCTAATTTTAGCTAGAAGTGATGGGACTACACTATATACTACGAGGGATATAGCCTATACTATTAAGAAATTCAGAGAGTTTAACGCAGATAAGGTTATTAATGTAATAGCTATCGAGCAAACACTAGCTCAGGCACAACTAAGATTAGCACTCTATGCTTTAGGGTTTAAGAGAGAAGCAGAGAATCTAATACACTATGCCTACGAAATGGTCAACTTACCAGGAATTTCAATGAGTTCAAGAAGAGGTAGATATGTAACTATTGACGACCTAATTCATAACCTTAAGTTAAGAGTTTTGAACCTCATGAAGAAGAGGGGAAGTAATGTTTCTGAGGAAGTTGCTTTAAAAATAGCTAGATCAGCATTTAAGTACATGATGTTATCAACATCACCTAATAAGACTATAACATTTGATGTAGAGAAAGCCCTAGACATCAATAGGAATTCAGCACCATATGTACAATATACATATGCAAGGGCTAGATCCATACTTAATAAGTATGGGAAACCTATAGATTGGGATAATATAGATTACAGCTCACTAGGTATAGGGTTAAGAAGGAAGTTATTAATGCTTATCGGAAAGTTCCCAAGTGTGATAACGTATGTAGCTAATGAGCTCCATCCTGAAGACTTAATTACGTACCTAAATGAGGTAGCAGATACCTTTAATTCTTGGTATGATAGTGAGAGCGTTCTCAGTGAGAAGAATCCTAAAGTAAGAAATGCTAAGCTTATGTTAACTTACGGCGTCATGATAATTCTTAAAAATAGTATGAAGATCTTAGGATTAGATGTACTACCGAGGATATAGATTGTAAAAATATGCTGTAGAGGTAGTTCAGAGGGCTGCTTTTGAGTGTATGTATTTAAGAGCTGGATTACATTACCTTTCTGGTGGTAAGGAATGAGCTATGACTACGTAGAGCTTAGAGTTGAAACCGCGAGGCAGAGGGACGTTGGTAAGAAAATTGCTAGAATAAGTAGGAGATACATGAATGAGCTAGGATTAAACTACGGTGACTTCATCGAGGTCGAGGGACCTAAAGGCTCAGTCATACTTCAAGTATGGCCTGCTTATAGAGAAGATGAGAATAAGGATATAATAAGGATTGACGGGTATACTAGAGAAGCTATTGGAGCAGCTGTAGGTGAGTATGTACGTGTTAGAAAAGCCCATGTTGAGAGGGGTACTAAAATTGTATTAGCACCCACCGTACCTCTACGTATGGATGAAACCTTAGCCGAGTACGTTAAGGAGCAATTACTCTACAAACCTGTTAAAAGAGGTGAGGTCATCCTTATCTACTTCCCACTCTCACTCTTTGGTGAACCCCTAAGATTTGTAGTTGTTAGTACGCAACCGTCCCAAGCAATTTATATCGATGAATCCACAGAGTTAATTATAAGAAGTGAACCTGTCAAGGCCGAGGCTATAGCTAGAGGTGTACCAAGAGTCACATGGGAAGATATAGGAGATTTAGAGGAGGTTAAAGCAAGAATTAGAGAGATAGTAGAGTTGCCGATGAGGCATCCAGAATTGTTTAAGCATCTAGGTATTGAACCACCAAAAGGCATATTACTATACGGTCCTCCAGGTGTTGGCAAGACTTTACTAGCGAAAGCATTAGCTAACGAGATAGGTGCGTATTTCATAGCAATCAACGGACCCGAGATAATGAGCAAGTTCTATGGTGAATCTGAGGCAAGACTTAGGGAAGTATTTGCTGAGGCTGAAAAGAATGCACCATCAATTATATTCATTGATGAGATAGATGCAATAGCACCAAAAAGGGAGGAGGTTGTTGGTGAGGTTGAGAAGAGAGTTGTTGCTCAATTGTTAGCATTAATGGATGGTTTGAAGGAGAGAGGTAGAGTTATAGTTATTGGAGCTACTAACAGGATTGAGGCTATAGACCCAGCTTTGAGGAGGCCCGGTAGATTTGATAGAGAGATAGAGATACCACCACCAGATAAGAGAGCTAGAAAGGCGATACTTGAAGTACATACAAGAAATGTACCGCTAGATAATGATGTTAACTTGGAAGAGATAGCTGATTTAACCCATGGTTATACTGGTGCTGACTTAGCTGCTTTAGTTAAGGAAGCAGCAATGAATGCGTTAAGGAGATTCTTGAAGGAGGAAAGAGTCGATCTCAATAAACCCATACCTCCGGAGATGTTAAAGAAACTTAAGGTTAAGAAGCAGGACTTCCTGGAAGCCATGAAGTTAGTTCATCCAACATTACTTAGGGAGGTTCTTGTTGAGGTTCCTGAGGTTCATTGGGATGATATTGGTGGTTTAGATGACGTTAAGCAACAGTTAAGAGAAGCAGTAGAATGGCCACTCAAACATCCTGAGGTATTTGAGAAAATGGGTATTAGACCGCCTAGAGGTATCTTATTGTATGGTCCTCCTGGTTGTGGTAAGACTTTACTTGCTAAGGCTGTTGCTACTGAGTCTGGTGCTAACTTCATAGCGATTAAGGGACCAGAAATACTAAGTAAATGGGTAGGAGAATCAGAAAAAGCAATAAGAGAAATATTCAGAAGGGCAAGACAGGTAGCACCAGCAGTAATATTCTTCGACGAAATAGACGCAATAGCACCAGCAAGAGGATTTAGATACGACTCTAGTGGCGTCACTGACAGAATAGTTAATCAGTTGTTAGCAGAAATGGATGGTATACAGACATTGAAGAATGTAGTTGTTATTGGGGCTACCAATAGGGCTGATATAATAGATCCAGCGCTTTTAAGACCTGGAAGATTTGACAGAATAATCTACGTACCGCCACCAGATAAGAAAGCAAGATTAGAGATCCTAAAAGTACATACTAGGAAAGTACCATTGGATAAAGATGTAGATCTAGAAAGAATAGCTGAGCTAACAGAGGGGTATTCAGGAGCCGATCTGGAAGCTCTTGTGAGAGAAGCGGTAATACTTGCATTGAGAGAGGAGTTCAGGCCTAGACCTATATCAATGAGGTACTTCTTGCAAGCATTAAAGATAGTTAAACCATCGTTAAGTAGAGATATAATGGAGCGTTACCGTAAGACTTACGAGGAACTAAAGAAAATGATAATATAACGACATTAAGAATACACACATTTACTCTAATTTATTTATAAGTAGGCATTCTCAAGGTGATGATTATGAGAGGAAATAAGTTTAGAATAGTGATTGTAGTTGCTGATGGTCTAGGTGATAGGGCAGTACCCGAATTAAATGGTAAAACACCTCTTGAGGTGGCCTCGAAAAATAATATAGACTGGTTAACTTCGAGGGGAGTTACTGGTTTATGGGATCCTATAGCGCCCGGTGTTAGACCTGGAAGTGATACAGCACATCTCGCATTATTCGGTATTGATCCAACAGAAAACTATCCTGGTAGGGGACCTTTCGAGGCAATTGGCGCAGGTGCTGAGCTAGAACCTGGGGATGTTGCGTTGAGAGGAAACTTCGCTACAGTTGATAAAGAGTTTAGGGTAATTGATAGAAGAGCCGGTAGGTATCTCCCTGAAAATAAGGATTTAGTTAAATATCTTAACGAAAACGTGGGTGAGATCGACGGAATTAAAGTAAGGTTTTACGCAGCAACTGAGCATAGAGTTGCGGTAGTACTTAAAGGGAGAGACTTATCCCCGAAGATATCAGATACAGATCCACACGTAACCGGGGTTAAGGTGCTAGATTCAAAACCTCTTGACAATTCCTATGAAGCCCGTAGAACAGCTGAAGTAATCAATAAATTAACTAAAATAGTTCACGATCTCTTAAAAGAGCATGAATTAAATAAAAAGAGAGTTGAGAGAGGGCTACCACCTGCCAACATAATACTCTTAAGAGGAGCTGGTCAGATGGTTAAGTATCCAACGTTTAAGGAGAGGAAATTTGTGATCATCGATAAAGCATTAGCTATATCAGCTACAGCTATGATCAAGGGTGTATGCAAACTCCTCGGTATGGAAGTAGTGACTCCTAATGGAGCTACGGGAGGAGTTGATACAGACGTCATGGCTAAGGCTAAGACACTTATTGAATACTATAATAAGGACTATGACCTCATATACATGCATGTTAAGGGTACGGATGCAGCATCACACGATGGAAGGACGGACCTCAAGATTAAGCTCATAGAGCGTATTGATTTAGCTATGAGGTATATATTGGACCATATTGACTTAGGTAACACAGTAGTGGTATTTACTGGTGACCATACTACACCCATAACTGTTAGAGATCATACTGGTGATCCTGTACCCGTAACCATTTATGCACCCAACATATTGCCTGATGATGTTAAGATTTTTAGTGAGAGAAGTGCTAGAAAGGGAGGATTAGGTAGGATCCGCAGGGAGGATCTATTCAATACATTGTTAGACCTAGCAAATAGGAGAGAGAAGTTTGGGGCATGAGGTTAATACCATGAGTAAGCTACCGAAGCTAAGCGTAGTTAGGGAGAGATTACGTGAGGTTGTTAGTGAGGACTATAAGAAGTTCATGAGAGATTTAATTAATGACATAAGATCCATACTTAGGACAAGACAAAGAAGATTAATAGTACTCACAGGTAAGGACGATATAAAGCTAGCAGGTATAGCGTCTGAAATAATCATAAAGTATTCGAAGTACGTTAAGAGATTACTCAAAGATAGACGCGAGATAAAGGTTCTCCACGTATTCCACGATGAATTCCCTGATGCCAATCTTAGGACATCACTGATTAAGAAAGTTTTAAGGAAACAAGATATAGTGAAGTTAACAACAGCTGTTTATGAGATCAGTAATAGGTTCTTGGGTACGACATTTCAAGTATTAATCATGGACTTAGTTAACGATCTTAAACCTAACGATGTAGGTAGATTACTAGGAATAGTTGAGGGTGGTGGACTGATAATATTCTTAGCTCCAAGACTCAAAGATTGGGAGCATGCAAAAACAATATTTAGAATGAACTTGGTTGTACCTAACCACCCAGAACCACGATACATATTCATAAGGTGGTTCATAAGGAAGTTATTCGAACATGAGGGTATTTACATATTTGATGTAGATAATGCTAAGCTCCTGAAATCAGGTCTCACTAATGCAGGTAAAGACAGTATCACTGAGAGTGTAGAGGAAGGGGAAAGGAAACTAGAAATACCCGAAAAGAGATTGTTTGATGAAAGAATTTATAAACTAGCGTTAACTAATGATCAAGTAAGAGTAATCAAATTGATAGAGGATCATCTCGTACCTAAGGTCAAAAAAGGAAGACATGTTGCCATAGTTATAATAGCTGATAGAGGAAGAGGCAAGTCATCAGCTATAGGCATAGGTATAGTTGGTTTCATAACTCAAATGCTTAAATTTAAGAACAAAGTAAGGATTGCTGTAACAGCGAGAGAGCCTCTATCTGTTCAAGCATTAATGGAGCTAGCCATTAAGACTCTCTCAAAACTTGATATTAAACATAAGGTGATTAGAGGAGGTGATGACTTAGTTATAGAGGTTAAGGGTGACAGATTCAGTATTGAATACTGGCCTCCATACACTGTATTAAGATTAAATGTTGATGCTGTTATAGTTGATGAAGCGGCGGGAATACCTGTTCCGCTACTTCATAAGATATGGGAAAAGCATAGAAGAACTATTTATGCAACAACAATTCACGGATATGAAGGAGCAGGTAGGGGTTTCTCAGTAAGGTTCTTAAAGAGACTTAAGGAGGACCGTAAAACCAAACTAATTATTTACGAAATGGAGGAGCCAATAAGGTATTCTAAAAATGATCCTATTGAAAGGTTTCAATTTGACGCACTACTTCTTGATGCGGAACCTGATGAACTTAATGAAGACGACTTTAAAGAAATCGAGGAATGCAACTTTGAGTATCTAAAACTAGATCCCGAATACCTATTCTCGCCTGAAGGCGAAAAATTACTTAGATCCATATTCAGTATATTCGTTCTAGCTCACTATAGAAATGAGCCTGATGATCTCGGTAGAATAGCTGATGCACCACATCACAGTATTAGAGCGTTAAGGTTAAAGAAATCAGGTAAAATTGTTGCAGCAGTACAGCTCGCAGAAGAGGGCAGAATACCTGACGATATGATTAAGGAGTTATTAAGAGGGGGAAGTATAGCAGGAAACATAATACCTGATAGATTACTTAAGCATTTAAGGCTTAAGGAATTTGGTAAAGGCATAGGCTGGAGGATAGTGAGAATAGCTGTACATATTGATGCTCAAGGTAAAGGTATAGGTTCTTACCTACTTCAGGAAGTAATTAAGGAGGCCAAGGAGAGAGGTTATGACTGGGTGGGTGCAGGTTTCGGTATTACCAAGGAATTACTTAACTTCTGGGTCAAGAATGGGTTCTACGTCCTCCACTTATCACCTGATAGGAATCCCGTTAGTGGCGAGTATACTACATTAGTGATATATCCGTTAAGTGATAAGTGGAGAAAGCTTGTTGAGATAAGCCTGAAGGAATTTACAGTTAAGTTCATCGAGAGTCTACACGCGGTGTATAGAGATTTTGAAGCTGATGCGGCATACCTAATGTTCTCTAGATTATTAAAGAATATAGATTATAGCGAAAGTATAGAGCTTTCAGAAATACAGCTTGAGAGATTGAAGATGTATGTAAGCGGTATAATGACCTTCGAATCTGTCTGTGACGCGGTCACACTCCTAAGTAAAAAGTACTTCCTTAAAGGCTTAGCAAATAGACTTAAAGAAGTTGAAGGTCTAATCACAATTATGAGAGTATTTCAAGGACGTTCATGGGATGATATATATGAGGAACTTAAGATAGGTAAAGTCAAGGCTACAAATTTATTGAGAGTAGCAGTATCCAAGATGCTTAAAGATATATATGGTATAGAAGTTGAACCACCGAAGATTTAGTGGTTGCCCGTGCATGGTATTTAAGTTATTTTCGATATTTTGATAACTTGCACGGGCTTTCCCTTCATCCCTTCTTGGGTCTGCATCTGGTCGGGGCATTCGGGATCTCCACGAAACCACGAGACCCCACATCTTGAGTTAGGAATTTAAGACCTCTAAGAGTTAAATTCCATGAGGCAACAATATCCCTAGTAGTAATTACACCATTAGGTAGCTTAACCCATCTATAGTTGATAAACACTGGTCTACCACTCATTGGTGGAACCTTAGATGTACCTTTAGGATTAACTTGTACTACATGCAATCCCTCGATTAATGCTTTGTAATAAATGTAGCTCTGTATTCTATGATAAGCCCATAGCATGAGCTTTTTGTTAAACTTCCTTGATCCATTAGCGTTTATTCTCAACTTATTCAAGTCTTCCAATACTATTATGGCATTATGCTCCTTTGCTATCTCTACTATCCTTCTAGCTAGATATGTAGTGGCATGAATCAGTAAGGATGTTCCTAGCTCTCCTACCATGCTTTCTAATAGCATTTCTTATCCCTTTAACTAATCACCACTTCTTAGAGTACTTCCTCTGTATCTTTTCAGCAATAATCTTGCGTGTTAAAGCTCTTTTTAATTCACTAAACGGCAAAACACCCATAGAAACTAATTTACCATTTGCATCAATTATAGTGTAAGTTACGTTATTAAAGTTGATATCAACGCCCATAATAGTAGTTGGATTTTTCAGCTCCACTTCCTTCTCAAAGGTCAGATAAATCCATGTCGTGTCTTCTCTATAACTCACTAGTATCTCCTTTAACTTCCACTTCCCTTGAAGTACTTATCCAAGTATTCATACCTTAGTAGCTTGAGTTCTATCCACTCATTGTTAAGAACTGCTACTCTTAGGATTTTGTTCTTGATATCAAGTCTATAGTCTTGGTAGTCTAATCTAGCTGTTAGCTTTCTCAGAACGGGTTTTGAACCCTTGTTCTTCTTCGTTGCTTTAACTACTTCTCTAGCTTTCTTCTCAATCTCATGACAATGATGTGCTCTAAAACCTTGCTTTCTTAATGTTTTGTAGAATCTATGGTGTAGTTCTTTTATTGATGGTATATAGTCTAGCTTCCATATTTTATTAACTACATCCTGCGTCCAATCTCGATACGTTCTGAGAAACTGAAGTAATTTACGGAGAGAGCTAGGGGATGAGGGTTAAAGTAACCGCTAAGATTAAAGCGGTTACCCCTAGCCCTAGCTCTCAAAATAGAATTTTATGTGAACAGATTTATAAATTTTTGTTTACAATTATTGTCTTGGTGTGAGTATGAGTGTTGTTTATAATTTTGAAGCAAAAATAATCAAGTTTGCTGGAAATCGCTACGTGATCTACCCGCCTAAGGAGTATCAAGAAAAGCTTAAACAATTTCACAGAAAAAGGGTAAAAGTAATCGTGATCGTAGAACCAGAATAGAGCTGCTGAAATGCAGTAAAGTTACCATATAATAATAATCGAAATACTCATAATATCATTAACGATTAAATGGTCTTATAGAAGTTATTAATTAAGGTATTTAAGAAGTTTATTTCGCAACATCGAGTACAATACTATTTAAAGAGCATTTAATTTATTTATCCAGCTAAATATAGTTTCGTGGGCGGGATGTTGAAGACCTTAGATGCCCTGTTTAATCCTAAGTCAATAGCCATAGTCGGTGCATCAAGAAAGCCTGGTAAGATAGGACATGAAATCTTAAGAAACTTAATAGAGTATGGCTTTAGTAAAAAGGTATATCCAGTCAATCCTAATGCCCAAGAAATATTAGGGATTAAATCTTACCCGAACGTTAAGAGCATACCCGATGAAGTTGATATGGCGATAATATCAGTTCCTGCGGAGAAAGTCTTAGATGCTGTCAAGGATTGTGGTGAAAAAGGAGTTAAGGTGTTAGTTGTCATAACGAGCGGATTTAGTGAGGTCGGTAATGAGGAGTTAGAAAGGAAGCTTGTTGAGCTTGCCCATAAGTATGGTATGAGAGTACTAGGCCCAAACATATTCGGAGTAGTCTATACCCCGCAAAGAATGAATGCTACCTTCGGTCCTAGAGACATACTTCCCGGAGGTATAGCATTTATTACTCAAAGTGGTGCGTTGGGCATAGCATTAATGGGTTGGACCATACTTGAGGAAATAGGGCTATCAGCGATAGTTAGTATGGGTAATATGGCAGATATAGATGTGGCTGAAGTCTCTGAGTACTTAGCTAACGATCCTAATACTAAAGTCATAACTATATATCTAGAGGGTCTAAAACCAGGCACTGGATCTAGATTCTTAAGTGTCATGAGGAAAGTCACTATGAGGAAGCCTGTAATAGTTGTCAAAGCTGGTAGGTCAGAAAGAGGTGCAGCTGCCGCTGCTAGTCATACAGGAAGCTTAGCTGGATCTGATAAAGTTTATGATGCAGCAATGAAGCAGGCAGGTATATTGAGAGCGTTAAATGTTGAGGAAATGTTTGATTGGGCTAGAGCGTTTGCCCTCTTACCCTTACCTAAAGGCGAGAATACTGTTATCATAACAAATGGTGGTGGAGCAGGTGTTATGGCTACTGATGCAGCTGAGGATTACGGAGTTAAACTTTATGATCCACCTGAGGATGTTAAGAAGAAATTCCGTAAGTATATGCCTTGGTTTGGAAGTCCTAAGAATCCTGTAGATCTTACGGGTATGGCTACACCTAAGGAGTACTATGGTGCTGTTAAGGAGGCTCTATATGAGGATAGAATTCATAACATAATAGTGCTTTACTGTAGGACAGCTGTGTGTGATCCCATGGAACTAGCTAAGGCGCTTGTTAATGCAGTAAGGGAGGCTAGGAGAGACAGTATAGAGAAGCCTATAACAGTAGCCATGATAGGTGGGGAGGATGTTGCTAAAGCAATGAAATATCTAAATAGGAATGGTATACCTGCCTATCCAATACCTGAAAGGGCTGTATCAGCAATGGGTGTTCTAATAAGGTATGCACGCTACTTAAAGCAAGTTAAGGAGGTTAAGAATGCATAGAGCTAAACTGAGTAATTATGTAGACCATGATTAATTAAAGGTAATGCCTACATAAACATTTAAATACAGCTTAATACCCCAGTATTTAGGGTGTATGGTATGGAGTACGTTTATGCATCACTACTCCTACACTCCGCTGGGAAGGAGATAAATGAAGAGAATGTTAAGAAAGTCTTAGAAGCAGCAGGCATCCAAGTTGATGAAGTTAAAGTTAAAATGCTAGTAGCAGCATTAAAGGAAGTTAAGATTGATGAGGTCATAAAGCAAGCAACAGTAGCACCAATTGTACCTACTGCAGCACCTACGGCCCCAGCACAGGCTGCAGCACCTGCTGAGGAGAAGAAGGAAGAGGAAAAGAAGGAGGAAGAGAAGAAGGAGGAGGTTAGTGAGGAGGAAATAGCTGAGGGTATAGCATCACTATTTGGATAAACAATATTTTACGTAGAAATTAATTAAATAATTTAGGACCTACATTTATTAGTTTTAATCTCAGCTAAAAAGAGGAGTTAGAATGCTAGATAGTAGAGATTTAAGGATACTAATAGAGCTCGCTAAGGATGCAAGGGCTCCATTGACACGTATAGCTAAGGTTTTAAGTATATCAGATGTGGCTGTTAAGAAGAGATTGGAGAGGCTTGAGAGGGAAGGTGTTATTAAAGGCTATGTTGTTAACGTTAATCCTAGAGCTTTAAACTTCTCAAGAATAGCTCTCGTAGGCATAAACGTAGAGCCCGGTAAAATTCTTGATGTAGCTAAGAGGGTTGCAACATTAAGTGAATCAGTATTTGTAGCATTAACATCAGGAGACCATGACATAGTAACTGAGGTTTGGTGCAAGGATAGTGATGAATTAGCTAAAGTTATAGATAAGATAAGAAACATCCCTGGTGTTAAAGATGTATATCCAGCAATAATTCTTGAATCAATAAAGGAACGTGAGCCATTCCCTATAAAGAAAATTGAAGATATGTTTAAGGAGGAGTAAGTATCAATTTAGTCTGGGCGGCTCACTACTTGTTTAAAGTAACTCCGCTAGGTTTCGAAAGTTTAGGAGTTAGATCTATGGCTACTTACATTCAGACGGATAATTCTTTAATAATTATAGACCCTAGTGCTTCTTTGGCTCCCTATAGATATTCATTACCACCTCATGAAATTGAGTGGAAGAGACTTTACGAGGTAATTGACAAGATAAGTGACGTACTTAAGGATGCTGATGCTTTCATAGTGACACACTATCATTACGACCATCATGATCCAGCTAAATTTATCGATCCTAAAATCTATAAGGGTAAAAAAGCCTTAGTCAAAGATCCTCGTAACTTCATAAATGTATCACAAATGATTAGAGCTAGTAAATTCATTAACAAAGTGTTAAAAAATAATGTGGAATCTATCGAAGTAATCGATAACAGAGTTTTAAGAATAGGAGATGTAGAGTTAAAGTTTTCAAAGCCTGTTACTCATGGTCCTGATGATAAATTAGGCTATGTAATTATGGTTGCGTTGATTCATGAAGATGGAACACTTGTTTTCACTTCTGATGTTGAGGGACCTTTAAGTGAATATGAAGTTGACTTCATAATTAATAACAATCCTGATATTATCATAGCTGATGGACCGCCCACGTATCTTATACCTCATAATTATTCTTTGAAGCATTTAGATACAGCGGTAAGCTTAAATGCTAAGATACTTTGTAACGTGGAGAATCTTAAATACCTAATTATAGATCATCATTTACTTAGAGATTTAAACTACACAGAATTTTATGATAAAGTGCTAGAGATGTGTAATACAAGTAATGCCAAGTTAATGACAGCTGCTGAGTTCATAGGAGGGGAACCGCAACTCTTAGAAGCTAGAAGGAGGGAATTATATGGAAAGTCTTAATATATTCTCACAACATAATTGCTTTGACCCGATAAACTTATCATTTAAGGTAAAGGAGAGAGTTAGTAAGGTTGTAGGTAATGTTGAGTGTAGAAAATACTTCCGATTCAGAGGTGGCAGATGGTATGGTGGTATAGCAACAGCTGATGTAATCGGATGTAATCTCCACTGCAAATTTTGTTGGGCATGGCACTTCAAGAACAGGTATGATTTAGGGCAATTACTATCACCCACTCAAGCATTTGAAAAATTGGAGTACATAGCTAAGAGGAACAACTATAAACTTTTGCGGCTTAGTGGTGGCGAACCAACCTTAACGAGGAATCACCTATTAGAGTTAGTTAAACTTAGTGATGAGGCAGGATATACCTTCATATTGGAGACTAACGGTATACTACTAGGTTATGATAGAAGTTTTGCTAAGGAGTTAGCAAGGTTTAGCAATATTATAGTTAGAGTTTCATTTAAAGGTACAACTCCAGAAGAGTTTGAATTGCTGACAGGTGCGTGTTCTCAAGCATATGAATATCAGTTTCAAGCATTAAGGAATTTATTAGAAGCAGGTCTGGAGCCACTAAAGGAAATAGTCGTTGCTGTAATGGTGAGTTTTAGTGAAGATGAAAATATAGCTAAATTTATCCTAAAATTAGCATCCTTAAATCAGGAGTTAATTAATTCGATAGATTGGGAAGTTGTAATAATGTATCCTCATGTTAGAAGGTTATTAGGTAAGTATGGATTAAAGCCTAAAAGGTACATAAATCCTTAAGTTAAGTGAGTTGGGGCTAAACTTGGTAACGCTAAGGGATATTGAAACTTACATCTTGGGTAATATTGATGAGTTAACTAAGGAATGTGCTCATATGTGTAGAGCTAACCATGTTCATATTATGTTGACCTTAGATGTTGAGCAAGTTTATGAGGGTTGCGAATATTGCCTAATTTACACAGCTCTGGATCACCTGAATCTACCAACATTAAGTTTAAGCAGTGGCATTGAATATGTGATTTTAGATGATGCAGTTATTGAGGTTTTAGAGAACGGTGTAGCCATTTACTCCATGAGTAATTTCAAAGAGAGACTTAAAGATCTATTAGAGTTCGGTATTGTAACCAAGGATGAGGTTAAGAGTATAGAGGAGTGGGTAAAATCAAGGACTAGGACTAATGAACATTAATACCTACTTGTAATTCTTTAAATTACCATTTTTAATCCTCACTCAATGTAGTAATAGGTTAGGTAGTTATGGGATCTAGGGAGTTAAGACTTTACATAGCTTCAGAAAAGGATATCTTAGAAGGCAAAATCACTGACATATACTTTGTAAGGACTAAGGAAATAATTAAAGCTAAGGGATTAGATAACGTCGTTGTTAGAATGGAGGTACATCTTGGCGGTTTACCTAAAGGTTATGAATGGGCAGTTTACGCGGGTCTAGAGGAGGTATTGAAGTTATTATCACAGAGACCGTTAACTGTGTATTCCCTACCTGAGGGTACGCTAGTTAAGTCATACTTCCCGGTAATGATTATTGAGGGTAAGTACTACGATATATGTGAGCTTGAGACTGCTATTTTGGGTATATTGAGGCATTATACTTCAATAGCTACAAGAGCAGCGAGAATTAAGAGGTTAGCTATGGACAAGACAATATTGTATTTTGGTTTAAGAGGTGCTCACCCAGCTATTGCTCCAATGCTTGATAGAGCTGCATATATTGGTGGTGTAGATGCTGTATCTGGAGCCTTTAATGAGGAAACAATAGGTGTGAAACCATCGGGGACAATGCCTCACGCATTAATAATAGTTTTTGGTGATCCCGTTAAAGCTTGGAAAGCGTTTGACGAAGTTGTTGAGCCCGAAGTACCTAGAATAGCACTTATTGATACATTTAATGACGAAAGAAATGAAGCCTTACTTGCAGCTAGAGCATTAGGTAAGAGGTTGTATGGCATACGTTTCGACACTCCCAAGAGTAGGAGGGGTGACATGAAGTTACTTATAGAGGAGGTTAAGTGGACATTACACCTCTATGGTTATGACCATGTAAAGATAGTTGTTAGTGGAGGTATTAGTGAGGAGACAATAACTAAGCTTAGAGATGTAGCTGACGCATTTGGGGTTGGTACCTCAATAACATACCCAAAGCCTATAGATATGAGTATGGACATAGTTGAAGTATATAAAGGTAATGAATGGATACCCATTACTAAGAGAGGTAAATTACCTGGCGCTAAAAAGGTATACAAATGTGATGTCCTTGATTATGAAGTAACATCATGGAATGAAAAGCCCAAGAGGTGTAGCGAAAATCTTATGGTTAAGTGGCTCGATAAAGGAGTATTAGTGAGGAAATTACCAAGTGTTAAAGAAATTAGAGACTACGTTCTAAAACAATTAAGTAAAGTTCCAGAACCAACACCCGTAGACTAAGCGATGTAGCTTAAGAACGGAAGTGTTACGATAAGACAAAATGTTACGATAAATTAATTTTGTGGTGCGGGGGGTGGGATTTGAACCCACGCAGGCCTACGCCATCGGGGCCTAAGCCCGA